>ERZ1034691.297-NODE-297-length-40021-cov-19.224266_pt1 | contig 40021 bp, 27 predicted proteins | sample MGYA00520638_ERZ1034691 | MGnify/ENA primary metagenome ERZ1034691 (study PRJEB33766, sample SAMN09781763) | gut metagenome | biome: gut microbiome | host: Homo sapiens | place: Madagascar | study: EMG produced TPA metagenomics assembly of the PRJNA485056 data... | reverse complement strand
ATGCGCGAGCACTGCCGCTTCCGCGCCGCCCACACCACCTGCTATTCCAGCCATTTGGGGACGGGGTAGAAATGGTAGATTTAGCGCTTGACTTTTGCCGTATTGTGAATCGGTTTATAGCGGAATCGCAATACGGTAAGCCACTAACACACAAGCATCGTTGTCAAGCTTTATTTCTACCATTTCTACCCCGTCCCCAAATGGCAGGTTAGGAGCTCATTGATGTTTACTCCGCTTATCACTCATGATCTGGATGGTGCCGCGCTGGCGGCGCCCGTTGATGCCGCACGCCGCAATGGCGCTTCATACAAGACGCGCACAATCGACGACCTTCGCATTAAGGACGATCGCCTGCGCGCCGCCATCGAGGGCACGGGGCACCTGCTGTTCGACGGCGGCATGGGCACCATGCTGCAGGCGGCCGGCATGAAGGCCGGCGCCCTGCCCGAGCTGCTCAACTTTGAGGAGCCCCAAGTCATTACCGATATTCAGCGTCAGTACGTCGAGGCCGGCTGCGACGTGATCACCGCCAACACCTTTGGCGCCAACGCCCACAAGCTCGACGGCGCCGCCACCGTGGCAGATGTCTTTGCCGCCGCTGTCGCCTGCGCCCGCGCGGCCGGTGCCCGCTACGTCGCCGGCGATATCGGCCCCATCGGCGCGCTGCTTCGCCCCTTGGGTACCCTGAGCTTCGACGAGGCCTACGACCTCTTTGCCGAGGAGGTGCGTGCTGGCGTCGCCGCGGGCGTGGACCTCTTTATCATCGAGACCATGACCGACCTGGCCGAGATCAAGGCGGCGGTCCTTGCCTGCCGCGAGAACTCCGACCTGCCCGTCTTTGCCACCATGACCTTTGAGGAAGACGGTCGCACGTTCCTGGGTACGAGTCCCGAGGTGGCCGCCATCACGCTCGATGCCATCGGTACCGACGTCCTGGGCATTAACTGCAGCCAGGGACCGGCCGAGCTCCGAGGGCTCGCCGCACGCATGCTCACCGTTACCGATAAGCCCGTTATGGTGCAGGCTAACGCGGGACTGCCCCGCGTGGACGACGACGGCAACACCGTCTTTGATATCCAGGCGCCCGAGTACGCCGTGGCCGTCGCCGGCATGATCGAGGACGGCGTAAGCGTTGTGGGCGGCTGCTGCGGCACCACGCCGGCGCACATGGCAGCGCTGCGCACGCTTATCGATAACCACACGCCCAGTCCGCGCCACCGCAAGCCCAGCATGTCGGTCACAAGCGCCCAGACGGTCGTGGACCTCCCCTGCGATGGCCACAAGATCGCTGTCATCGGCGAGCGCATCAATCCCACCGGCAAAAAGCGCCTACAGCAGGCCCTGCGCGACGGCGACCTTGACTACGTCGTGAGCCAGGGCATCAGCCAGCAGGAACAGGGCGCCGATATCCTGGACGTCAACGTCGGCCTGCCCGAGATCGACGAGGTCAAGATCATCCAGCAGGCGACTGAACAGCTCCAGGGTTCCACACTGCTGCCGTTGCAGATCGACTCCACCGACCCCGCAGCCGTCGAGGCCGCCGTGCGCCGCTACGCCGGCAAGCCCATCATCAACTCGGTTAACGGCAAGCAGCAGATCATGGATGAGATCTTTCCGCTGGTCGCCCACTACGGCACCAACGTCGTCGGCCTTACGCTCGACGAAGGCGGCATCCCCGATACCGCCGAGGCTCGCTTCGCCATCGCCGAGCGTATCGTGGCTGAGGCTGCCCGCTACGGCATCGGACCGGACCGCATCCTCATCGACTGCCTGGTCATGACCGCCTCGACCAATCAACGCCAGGCCGAACAGATCCTGCGCGCCATGTCCCTGTGCAAGGAGCGTCTGGGCGTCAAATGCGCGCTCGGCGTGTCGAACATCAGCTTTGGCCTGCCTGCCCGCCCGCTGCTGGGCTCGGTCTTTTTGGCTGCCGCTTTTGGCGCAGGCCTGGACGCCCCCATCATGAACCCGGGCTCCAAGCGCTTTATGGATACCGTCTACAGCTATCGCGTCCTGAGCGTTGAGGACGAAGGCTCGACCGGATACATCGAGCGCTACGCCGGCTGGACCGATCCGTACAAGATCGCCGCAAACCCGACGACGGCCCAGGCGGCATCGACCGACGCCGCTCCCGCTGCTGGCCCCGCCGGCACCGACGGCAACGACGACCCGATCCGTCGCATGGTCGTCTCGGGCCGCAAAGGCGAGATCGCGGCCGAGACCGAGCGTCTGCTGGCAGATCACGACGCCATGGACCTCATCAACAATCACTTTATCCCCGCCCTCGACGAGGTTGGCGTCCTCTTTGACCAAGGAAAGTTCTTCTTGCCGCAGCTCATGGCCTCGGCCGAGGCAGCGCGCGTGGGCTTCGACACCATCAAGCGCCTGATGCCCGCCGGCGAGATTGCCGACAAGGGCAAGATCTGCGTGGCCACCGTCAAGGGCGATATCCACGACATCGGTAAGAACATCGTCAAGATGCTGCTCGATAACTACGGCTATACCGTCTTTGACCTAGGCCGCGACGTCGACCCGCAAGAGGTGCTCAAGACCGTACAGGAGCGCGACATCAAGCTCGTCGGCCTTTCGGCGCTTATGACTACCACCGTCGTGGCCATGGAAGAGACCATCAAGCTGCTCCATGCCGAGGTGCCGGGCGTCAAGATCATCGTAGGTGGCGCCGTGCTCACCCCCGAATACGCCAAGCAGATCGGAGCGGACTACTACGCCAAGGATGCCGCCGAAAGCGCGCGCATCGCCGAAGAGGTCTTTGGGCAGTAACACAACGGAAACAACCGAGCACCAAAACGTGCCGCATGCGCCACTTGGCACGTGCGGCACGTTAGAATAGATAAGATTATGCTCGTTTTGGCAGATAGGAGCGCAAGGATGGCGATCACGCCCGCAGAAATCGCGGAAACCCGCGGCATGGTTGAGGAGCAGAACCTCGACATCAGGACCATCACCATGGGTGTTTCGCTCATGGGTTGCGGTGACGAGAACCTCGACCGCATGTGCACGAAGATCTACGACCACGTGACGCACACGGCTGAGCATCTGGTCGAGACCGCCGAGAACCTCGAGCGCGAGTACGGTATCCCCATCGTCAACAAGCGCGTTTCCGTCACCCCGGTGGCGCAGATCGCCGCATGCTGCAAGGATGAGGACCTCACCCCCATCGCGCATGCCCTCGACCGTGCGGCCGAGACGCTCGGCATCGATTACCTAGGCGGCTTCTCCGCACTCGTCCAGAAGGGCATCGGCGACGCCGACCGCCGCGTCATCCAGTCCATCCCCCAGGCGCTCGCTACCACCAGCCGCGTCTGCTCCAGCGTCAATGTTGCTAGCCTGCGCGCTGGCATCAACATGGATGCCGTGCTCATGGCGGCTCAGACCATCATCGATGCTGCAAAGCTTACGGCAGATGAGGATTCCGTCGGCGCTTCCAAGTTTGTCTGCTTTGCCAACATGGTCGAGGACTCCCCGTTTATGGCGGGCGCCGTCCACGGCGGTGGCGAGGCCGACGCCGTCATCAACGTAGGCGTCTCGGGCCCCGGCGTTATGGCCGCAGCCCTGGAGACACTGCCCGATTCCGCATCGATGATGGAGGTCGCCGAAAAAATCAAGCAGACCGCCTTTAAGATCACCCGCGCCGGCGAGCTCATGAGCCGCGAGGCCGCCCATCGCCTGGGTGTCGAAAAGGGCATTGTCGACCTGTCACTGGCTCCCACGCCCGCCATCGGCGACTCTGTCGCGCGCATCCTCGAGATCATCGGCGTGGGCACCTGCGGTGGCCCGGGCACGACCTGCGCGCTCGCCATGCTCAACGATGCCGTCAAGAAGGGCGGCGTCATGGCCAGCTCCAGCGTGGGCGGTCTCTCCGGCGCCTTTATCCCCGTGTCCGAGGACGCCGGCATGATCGCCGCCGTCGAAGCCGGCGCGCTTTCGCTCGAGAAGCTTGAGGCCATGACCTGCGTGTGCTCCGTTGGCCTGGACATGATCGCCATCCCCGGCGACACCCCGGTCGAGACCATCGCCGGCATCATCGCCGACGAGATGGCCATCGGTGTCATCAACAACAAGACCACGGCCGTGCGCGTGATCCCCGCCATCGGCAAGGGCGTGGGCGACTGCGTCGAGTATGGCGGCCTGTTTGGCCGTGCACCCATCATGCCGGTGAACCCCAACGCCGGCACCGTGCTTGCCCACCGCGGTGGACGCTTCCCGGCGCCGTTGAACTCGCTCAAGAACTAGCCGAGGGGACTGGCGAGGAGCCCCGGGGAGGGCAAATATATAAGGTCGCCTGCTCGGACAGTCCTGACTCGCACGGAGAGCACATTAAGTGCTCTCCGGCTCGTGCGGAACTCGCGATCGACCTTATATATTTGCCCTCCCCGGGGCTCCCGCACAACGGGACCTCAGTTGGGTTCTATCCCGGTTGCAGTTGCTTCGCTCCTGCACCACTTGGCTGGTGCGGCGGTTTGGCGTTGGAACGGTTCTTTTTCTGATATATGCTGGTTGCGGCTCTTCTTTTGGGAGGAGTCGCTTTTTTGTTGCTAGGAGGTTGGCCAGTGGTTGATGGGGATGCTCGCTCTGAGCTTCTTTCTGCTGATTGGAATCAGGAATGGATGCGCCTGCAAGCTGGGCGGCGGCGGGCTGATGATTCTTTTGAGTGGGATAAGCGGGCTCGGCATTTTCGGCCGTTGGAGACCGCCCCGTATGCTCGGGATTTTATAAAGCTGTTAGCGTTAAAGCCTGGTGAGTCGGTGCTTGATATGGGGTGCGGGGCCGGGTCGATTGCTATTCCGCTTGCTCAGGCTGGGCATCCTGTGATTGCTGCTGACTTTTCCCCTGCTATGTTGGGCACGCTTGATGCTGGCATTGAGTACTATGGGCTCGAGGATCGCATTACACCGCTTGAGCTTGCTTGGGATGATGATTGGGATTTGGTTGGGCCGGTTGCCAAGACTGTGGATGTTGCCTTTGCCAGTCGTTCCGTCACCACAAATGACTTAAAAGGCGCGCTTGTCAAGCTTGACCGTACGGCTCGTCGGCGTTGTGCTGTCACGATGGTCGCCAACTCCAGCCCGCGCTATGACCTGCACGTGATGAACGCCATCGGCGCCTCGGTTACCTGCAGTAATGGCTTTGTGTATGCCTTTAACATTCTCATTCAGATGGGTGCCCTGCCGCAGGTTTCGTACTTTGAATCGCCTCGCCGCGATACCTTCGATAGCCTCGAGACAGGCGTTGCGGACTTCTCCCGTATGCTCGAACATGGCAACGAGGATAAGGTCGATCGCCTGCGCGACTACATCGCCCAACACATGATCGAGAATCCCCATGCCGGTGAACCGGGCTCAAAAGGCGTGCCGCAAGGGCGCTATATGCTCGACCATATCCGTAAGGTCCGCTGGGCCTTTATTGCCTGGGCACCAGTTTCTGCGAGCCGCCTGTAGCCCAATTGCACTCGCTTCGCCTACCCGCTTACAGCCCGCGCCGTTCACCCGCCCGGCATCCGCATTCTTTGCGAACTGGGCAAACGCGCTCCACGCCACACCGTTCCTGCGCTATCGTGGGACAGCTCACGTAGATTAAGGCCCCATTGCGGGGCGCCCCATACATAGAAAGCGAGAACCCATGGCACTGACAGGAGCACAGGTCAAGCAGCTTCGCAGCATGGCCCATCACCTCAACCCCGCCATCATCATCGGCAAGTCCGATATCAACGAGGGCACCGTCGAGCAGACGGTCGCCTATCTGGAGAAGCATGAGCTCGTTAAGTGCTCTGTGCTGGACGGCTCCAGCCTTTCTGCCCGCGAGGCCGCCGAGGAGCTCGCCGAGCGCTGCCACGCCGAGGTCGTCCAGGTCATCGGCCGCAAGTTCTCGCTGTATCGCGAGTCCTCGCGCAAGGATATCGAGAAGATCAAACTCGTCTAATAAGCCTTGCAGCCATATTCATAGGGCGCCCGAATTACTCGGGCGCTTTTTTATCGCTCTACAATCGCACGTTTGAGTCTGCTTTCGACCAAGCGCTCGTACAGTCGTCGGGTCTCAGGTTCGGGGATTCCTTCAACCTGTTCCTTAAGCTGGTGAATATGGCCATGATATAGCTCGACAATGTCGCGACGTCGTCCCGCTGCGCTATAAACCCGCATGGCGCAGCGCACCATATCTTCTCGCATCGTCCCTTGTCGAAGGCCCGCCTCTGCCAACCACACCGCTGACTGCAAGTCATTTTCCTCGAGCGCTGCATTTGCCCCCTTAACGATACAGTCGATAAATTTTGACTGCAAAATCCGCTGCATACGCAGGAAAAACGCTGGATTGCAACCATCTGGAACAAACAACGGACCGGTATAGAGTTGCTCAACTTTTAGGCACAGTTCAATCAGATGAGGACCACATGCGCCTTCGCGCTTTGCCAAAACCTCTCGCGTTATGAGATCAAACACCCTCACATCGGTTTTTACGTAATTAGGATTGAGCCCAATGCAGTCATTTTGAATCACCACGCATGATTTGCCGTCAGGCGTCGGCCCCAAAGCCGATCGCAGGCGCGAGACGGTCGAATACAGGTTATTGCGGGCGCTTTTGAACTCAGCATGAGGCCATAGTTCCATGGCTATGGTTTCGCGTTCGACCGGCACATCAAGCCCCAACGCGAGCCGTTCTGCGAGCGTTGCCGCCTTTTTGCGACGCCACATCTTATCCGTAATGGGAAAGCCGTCGCGCTCGGCGCTAAACATACCGAACACTCGCATCTCGACGTGCTCGACCGTCTCGGTTGCCTCGATTTCACCAGCCTGGAAGAGCCTGGCACTTTCCGCCTCAAGATCCTCCTTGAGCGAATATCGCGCCATCTCGCGAACTGGAAGTTTCTTTCGTATCCTTGCTCCTGCTTCCCCCAAACAGTGCATTGCCAGACGCGCAAACAATCGATACGAAGGATTCAGAATCCCCGCACGATTCATGGACATCCATGCTGCAAGGTCGCTATCACGACCCGCTGCAGCCAAATGAAGCGCCACAGCCCACGCCTCCGCCCCACCGACTTGCGTTTGGCCCAAATCGAGCAGTTCCGCGTCTTCTCGCACCGACAACATCGATGTGTTGCGCAAATATGACGTACGTTCCAGCAACAGGGCGTTATTCTGCATATATTCGGCAATTTCACTCGAAAGCCTCATCACCTGAACCGCACGAAATTTTGCGTTAACCGGACGCCCTTCGGCCAACGATTGCCATCCTTCCAGCAATAATCCGAACAATTGAATCTGATTATCGCGAACTCGTACGGCATATCGATCCAAATCGCTAAACGCCGTTTCGTCTACAACAGGCAAACCGGCTACCAGGCGTCGAGCAGCCAGGACCATCCGAGTCCAAATTGCCAGCGCTTGCAAGCCGTGCGATTCCAACACTGCCACTGCAGCAGTCATAGCGTCATCGCGTCCATCAATCTCTGAAAAGGAGCCGTCAAAAATCTCCAGGAGCATTCGGTCCATCTTCACAAAGATGCCGGCGACATCAATCTCGCAATCGTATGCCTTGCGTGCCTCAACCGCCGCAATGACCTCCCCGCCGTCTGCATGCTCGGTCAAACGACGCTTTATTTCAATATGGGCAGACAGCATGTCGAGTGCATCGTTATGCGCTGCATGCTCGGAAAAGAAAACTGTTGTGGGAAGCCCCAGACCATTTCCACCGTAACAAGCAATCGTGAGAGCTTGTGCCACCTCCCAGGCAAGCGGATCCAATTCGCACGCCGCACGTTCACCATCTCGCTCGATGACCGATGCCATGTATCTGGCAAGTTTTATATTCGACACGCTCACCGCTGCCATATATACACCGAGCGCCTCGGCCGCCGTTGGCTCCCGACGCTGTTGATCATCAGTAGTTTTTTCTAGTGCCGCGCGGCAAATATCTCCACCGTGACCGGTAAGGACAAGATCGACCCCATACTGAGCGGCAAGTTCGAGCACCACGCCGCGGTCTAGAAAGGCATCCGCTAAATCCATCGCGGGATCGCACCGGCCGGCTTTTATCAGTATGCGCGCTGCCCGCTGAACAAGATCGGGACGAAGGCCCGCAATCAGTTTTCGCATCCTCAGGCGTGCATTTTCCTCCATGCCCAGGCATGTAAAGGTTCGATCGGTCGGGTCCACTCCAAAGAGCGGATAGTCACGAACAAGATATGACTGATCAATCATCGACAGCCTTACACCACAGGCTTCGAGCTCGGCAATAGTGCCCTCGCCCATCAACAGCATCAGACATGCAACGTTAAACAACGTATTACTCTCGAGCGAAGCTAGATCGGCAAGTGCGGCGCCACATACATTCACAATTTCGTTTTCGAGCAGTCGACTCGTGTCATCTTGACCATACAACCCCACCTGTAATGCCGATACTAGCTCGGGCACGCCTTGCGTTAAGTGATAGAAGTCGAGTGAAGTGCTGATCGAAAAAGCCTCCGCCCAGGATGAATACTCGTAAGCATGAACTTTGAGCATCTGAGCGTTAACCTTTACCGAATCGCCTAGCCCATGAATGAGTAGGCGATTTGACGGACGGCACGTCACGAGAACACCTATGCCCGATGCGCGCAGACCGCGCATCTTGTCAATAAGCTCTTCGGTCTCATCTCTATTGAAATTTGGAACGTTATCAATTGCAATGAGTGAACGCGGCTTATCCTTCAGCTCTTCTGCAACTACTTCGAGCTGAACAAACACTTCTCGACCAATGGCATGATCGGCTTCGATAATGCGCACCGATCCCCTCGTCTGGTCACTTTTGACTTCTTGAGCGTATTGAAGTAGCACCGACGTCTTTCCAAATCCATCAGGCGCATATATGAGCACAATTCCAGCCTTGCGCCCTTTAGCAATCAGCTCGTTCATCAAACGGTCGCGTCGCACAATATAGCCCCTGCCTGACGGCATGAACCCAAGGTCGCCCGTATTATCCAAATCGCTTAACATGCCCGCTCCTCTTCTCGACCACAAGGACACCGTAACCGCAAGACAATGCAGGCTGTCCGATAAACAGCGCGGAACAAGGATATAGATTGTCTTTTGGCATGTATACGGCAAGCTTTTGTACAGCGGGCACCGCTCGTTGCTCTTCGTTCGACAAACCGGTATTTAAGCAGGTCAATCGGCTTGCCAGTATGTCCCATCCGTTCGCAAGTGTAACGCAACGCCAAGACCGTATTTTGGTTATGCAACTCGCCAACTTAATGCTACCGTTGGCAATTATTTAATAGCAATTTTAGATTGAATCTGGTATAGCCAAATCATCGTATTCGCGACGCTTTTGGCAAGCTTATGGCAAGTCATCGCTATTAATGCCCGTATGGCAAACCGTCCAGAATTGCATATTCTCAATCTCAATTGATGGGCACGCCATCATCCATTTATTCAACCTTGGCAAAATAAAAGGGCCCCTGCATTCACAGGAGCCCTTGACAAGCTCAATAGATTTGCTTGATATGCCCTACTCGCAGAGCGAAAGCGCTGCCTCGTCGGCGACAACAACACAGTTGGTATGCAGCTGCAGAATCGAAGCCGGGCACTCGGGCGTAACCGGGCCATAGCACATGTCGCGTACAGCCTGAGCCTTAGCCTCGCCGTTGGCGACGACCAGAATCATGCGGGCGTACATGATGGTCTGGGTACCCATGGTGTACGCCTGACGGGGAACGTCGTCAATGCTATCAAACAGGCGGCTGTTGGCTTGGATGGTGCTCTCGGTCAGATCAACGCAATGCGTACCCTTGGAGAAGTGATCGGCGGGCTCGTTAAAGCCAATGTGGCCGTTGTTGCCAATGCCGAGAAGCTGCAAATCGGGATAACCAGCAGCGGCGACGACCTCGTCGTACTCGGAGCAAGCGGCCGCGGCATCGGGGTTAGAGCCATCGGGCACATGCGTCTTGTTCAAATCGATGTTGATGTGATCGAAGAAGTTCTCGCGCATGAAGTAATGATAGCTCTGAGGATCGTCGTGCGAAAGGCCGCGATACTCGTCCAGGTTATAGGTGCTGACCTCGGAAAAATCGATGTCGCCCTTCTTGTACCAATCGGCAAGCTGCTTGTAGGCGCCAATCGGGGTAGAACCGGTGGCAAGACCCAGCACGCAATCGGGCTTAAGGATAACCTGCGCCGAGATGATATTAGCGGCCTTGCGGCTCATATCCTCATAGTCTTTGGCTTTAATAATCTTCATTACGCATCCTTTCTCGTGAAAGAGAGGCAAGTCTCCCCATACAAGCACTTGCCCGCGGCCCGCGTCGGCCGCAACCAACGTGTGCGGCCACCAGGGCGAGGTCGCGTAATGTTTATGTTTCGTGTCAAACCGCGTCGAGGCCCCTGCCCGTCCACAGCGACCCGAGGCCTCTTAGCCCCGGACATAGTAATCTTGCCACGGAGGGCGCCCTCTTTCAAGGGCGCCCTCCGTAATCGTGTTCGAATTGCAGATTTTAAGCCCCAAGGAGCGCTTATCGTTCGCGGGCGACGATAAGCTGATCCATCTCATCGACATGCCCGCCAACAGAGCCCTTGATGCTTGAGAACTCTACCGAGTTGCACACCAGAATGGGCACCGTCACATCGTAACCCTCGGCTTCGATCGACTCACGATCAAACTCGATAAGCACATCACCCTTGTGCACGATATCGCCCACCTGAGCATGAACGGAAAAATGCTTGCCCTCGAGCCTGACGGTATCGAGTCCCACGTGAATAAGTACATCCAGGCCATCGACCGTACTGAGGGCCACAGCATGCCCCGTCGGGAAGATAGCCTCAACTTTTGCGTCAGCAGGAGCAACCACGCGCGCACCAGTAGGCCGAATGGCCACTCCTTGGCCCAGAAGGCCAGTGGCAAACGTTTGGTCGTTTACCTCGGAAAGCGGAATGACATCGCCCGAGATGGGAGCATCCAGCGTAAGGACTCGACCACGCATACCAAAAGACCTTAGGACTTTAGTGAACATGCTCCCCCTTGGACATACCAATAATCAAATACAGTCTTATCAGTTTACCACTTGGCACTGGTTTTTGACCATTAAGGAAGTTCGCGCTTGACAACCTCGACGATGTCGTCGACCACACGCTGGGTCAGCTCGTGCGTCTCGGCCTCGGCCATCACACGAACCAGCGGCTCGGTACCACTCGGGCGCACCAAGATGCGGCCGCGGCCGTTGAGCTCCTTCTCGGCGGCAGCGACAGCGTCCCAAATGGGCTGACAATCGTCCAGGCCGGCCTTGTTGTCGGAATGCACGTTGACAAGCACCTGCGGGTACTTCTTCATGATGCCGGCAAGGTCGGTGAGGGTGCGGCCGGTGCGCTTTACGACAGAAAGCAGCTGAAGCGCCGTAACCAAGCCATCACCGGTGGTATTGTGCTCCAGGAAGATGATGTGACCGGACTGCTCGCCGCCAATGACAGCGCCGTCCGCAAGCATGCGTTCAAGAACATAACGATCGCCCACGGCGGTCTGGACCATCTCAAAGCCCTGCTCCTTCATGGCAATGGAGAAGCCCAAGTTACACATGACGGTAGAGACGATCTCTGAGTTGACAAGCTTGCCACGAGCGGCGAGGTCAGAGCCGCAGATTGCGAGAATGTAGTCGCCGTCAATCTCGTTGCCTTCGCTGTCCACAAACAACACGCGATCGGCATCGCCGTCGTGAGCCAAGCCAATGTCGGCGTGGGTGCGCAGAACGAGCTCGCGCAGGGGCCCAAGATGGGTGGAACCGCACTCAACGTTAATGTCAGTGCCGCAGTAATCGGTGTTGATGGCATGAACCGTTGCACCCAAGCGCTGAAGCGCGGCGGGCGTGGTCTGGCAGGATGCACCATGTCCGCAGTCGACGGCGACGACGAGGCCGTCGAGCTTAAGGCCGTCGAGCGTATTGATGGCATGGTCGACATATGCCTTGCGGGCATCCTTCATCTTTACGATATGACCCACACCGGCACCGGTCGGCAGCGTATCGGCAGCCATGGATTCCTCGGACATAACCCAAGCGCTGATCTCTTCTTCGACGGCGTCGGGGAGCTTCATACCCTTGCGGCTAAAGAACTTGATACCGTTGAACTCGGGCGGATTGTGCGATGCAGAGATGACGATGCCGCCGTCGAGCTCGTTTTGGACGGTGAGCAACGCCACGGCAGGTGTGGGAATCACGCCACAGCAATGCGGACGGCCGCCCTCGGCCATAATGCCGGCGGTCAGAGCACTCTCGAGCATGGTGCCCGAAAGGCGCGTGTCGCGTCCAACGCAAATATCGGGTCCTAGGAACCTTGTCGCAGCGCGACCTAAACGAAAGGCGAGTTCGCAAGTTAGATCGGCGTTGGCGACGCCACGGACACCATCGGTGCCAAAAATGTTCTGGGGCATAGGATTGCTCCTTCCCTAGCAGACGAATCGCAGTCGCCCGCCCTAGTCGAAAAAGAAAAGCGGGACCCGCCGAGCAATCGGCAGGCCCCGCTTGTACATTGTATCTCGTAAGGAGATAAAACCTTAGCGCTTGGAGAACTGGGGAGCGCGGCGGGCCTTCTTGAGGCCGTACTTCTTGCGCTCGACCACGCGAGCATCGCGCGTAAGGAAACCGGCCTTCTTGAGGTCAGCACGGTAGTCGCCAGCGTTCAGAAGAGCGCGAGCGATGCCCAGGCGCAGAGCGCCGGACTGACCGGAGATGCCGCCGCCATCGCACAGAGCGATAACGTCGAACTGACCGGCGGTGTCGGTCACCTTGAAGGGAGCAAGGGCGTTCTCAACGAGCTGATGACGGCCGAAATACTGCTCGGCATCACGCTTGTTGATGGTCACCTTGCCGGTGCCGGGGACGAGACGGACGCGGGCGACGGCGTTCTTACGACGGCCGGTACCCTGGTAGACAACGGTGTTCTCAGCCATCTTTAAGCCTCCAGCTCAATCTTCGTGGGGTTCTGGGCAGCGTGCGGATGCTCGGCACCAGCGTAGACCTTAAGCTTGGTCATCTGGGCACGGCCGAGGGTGGTCTTGGGCAGCATGCCGCGAACGGCGCGCTCGATGACCTTCTCCGGGTGCTTCTCCATAGCCTGGCGGAAGCTCTCAGCCTTGAGGCCGCCGTTGTAGCCGCTGTGGCGATAATAGGTCTTCGTGTCGGCCTTGTTACCGGTAAGCTGGACCTTATCGGCGTTGATGACGACAACGAAGTCGCCGCAGTCGCTGTTGGGCGTGAACTGGGGCTTGTTCTTACCGCGCAGGATCATTGCGATCTGGGTGGCAAGACGGCCCAGGACAGCACCATCGGCGTCGACGAGAACCCAGTTGCGCTGGACCTCGCCCTGCTTGGCGTAGTGAGTCGATTTCGAAATCACTTAGACTCCTCCATGTACAGTACGTGTTGTTACAGAGATTCACGGGGCTCTGCAAGTAACCCGTCCATATTACCCCGCTCGTCGCACGAGTCAACAGGTATTTTGGCGCTGACCAGAGTTTCTGCACATGTCGTCCATCGGTCATGATGTCGCGACACTAGCGCTCGACAAATGCCTCGATATCACTCAACAGACGCTTTGCCTCCTGACGACCCTGAATATACAGGTCGAGAAGCTTTGCCGGGTCGTGCTCGACGTGACCGACCTCGACCGGCTTTTGCGGAGCAACAACCAGCGCGCGTCCCTCGCGCTCATACTTCCACAGGTGCATGCGCTGGATGTTATAGCGGTCGTGGCGCGTCTCGATAGCCTCGAGCAGGTAGGGATAGTCGGCATAGCGGGCGCGTGCGGCTGGCATAAACTCGTAGGGCTTTTTCTCGTACGAGCGGTCCTGTGTGACAATGACAACCGCGCGATCGAAGCCCGCCTCCTCCAGCACGTGCTCGATGGGGACCGAATCGGCTACGCCGCCGTCGACGTATTTGTGCCCGTCGATCTCGACCGGCGGCGTCACCAGCGGCAGCGACGTCGAGGCGCGCACGGCATCGAGGTCGAGCACGGCGCTTTTGACCGGCAGGTATGCAGCGGTTCCAAAGAGCATGTCCGTCGCGACGGCGTACATCTCGATGGGGCTCGCGTCGAATGCCTCGTTGTCAAAGGGATCCAGGCGGTCCTGGACATCGTTGAAGATAAAGTCGTAACCCACGATGGAGCCCGTAGACGCAAACGATGCGGCGCCCATGAAACGGTTGTCGTTGCAGAAAGCCAGGTTGATGCGGTTGACACGGCCGATCTGGTGCGACTTGTAGTTCACGCCGTTGAGGGCGCCGGCCGATACGCCATATACCGCCGGGATCTCGACGCCTGCCTCCATGAGAACGTCGAGCACGCCTGCGGTAAATTGCCCGCGGAAGCTGCCGCCCTCCAAGACGAGCGCGACCTTGCCAGCATTTTTTGCCTTATCTTCTGCAGTCATATTGACCTCCTGCTGTTTCGTTTTGGCCTTCTTCTACCCAGTTTTGGGATAGAGAGCGCCTGGGTTTTGGAGTTGGGGGGGACGGTTGGCGGAAAGCGCGGCCCGTTTTGAGGGGCGATTCTGGGATGCGCTTTCCGCCTGGGTTGCCATGGGGAAAGCATGTCCCACTCTACGGCTCGATTCCGGGTCGCAGTTTCCGCTTGAGGCGTCATCAGGAAAATGTATCCCATTCCGAGCTTAGATTCCGGGATGCGGTCTCCGCTTGAGGCGTCATCCGGAAACTACGCCCCAGCCTGAGCGCGGATTCCGGGATGCGCTTTCCGCCTGGGCAGTCATTGGGAAAACGCGTCCCACTCTGCGTTGCCGCGGCGTTTTCTTTGCGCCCGCGCCCTGCGCAGAGTTCGATTCTCCGCGGTACAGGGGGGATCCGCTGATGCGGGGCACGGCAGGCAGAAATTCGATAAACATCGCATCCGTTTTGGGTCGCGGCTTTGCGCGGAGAATCCGCGTGTTCGCTTCGCGAACCCGCACCGGCTTCGGCCGCCTGCCGGCGTCCTCGCCCGCTCGCTACAAACGCTTCGCGTTTGCTTAACGCTCGCGCCCTGCATAGAGTTCGATTCTCCGCGGTACGGACAGATAATAAAAAGGCAGGTAGATACGAATATCTACCTGCCTGTTACTTATGGTGGAGGCGCGGAGAATCGAACTCCGGTCCACGAAAGCCCCCTGATTGGCATCTCCAAGCTCAGTCGCTGGTTTAGTCTCGGACACTTTGCGCGCAGCGACACGCTCGCGGCATCCCAACCGGTTCGGTCTTAGCCTGCGCCATACCGATTACGTGCGCAGGAGCATTCCCCTAACATGACGTCGCGCCGGTGTCGGGGAAATCACCGGGTTGACGCGCCGCTATAAATTAAGCAGCGAGAGCCATAGGCTCAAAAGAAGAGTTGTTGTCAATTCAATTTGACGGTACCCCTGTTTAACGAGGCGAGGAGACCTCGGCTTGCTTCCTCTCTCAGAGCTATCGTGTCGAAACCAGTCGCCCCCGAATGTCGGGAAAGTCTGGATGGTATCGGGCCTGCAAACACCCGATAACCGTCGACTTTTCAAGGAACACGCGGGGTGAACCCCGCTCGTGGATAGCTATCTTACCACGTTCTAAAGGCAGACAGCTGCTCTATGCACGAGCTGTGAAGACCCCAATGTGCGCTGCACTTCGCACTTTTGTCACCGATCGCGTCACGTATATTTTCGCCAAGCAAAATCGACCAGCCGAAAGGACCGTTATGGATACCAAGCAGCAACTCGTCAATGCCCTTGCAGGCCTGGGCTCAACCATTACCGAAGCTATGGATGTCATCGAAGGCTTTGTTCCCTGCGGGCATCCCGCCCTCACGGTATCGAACGCACTCGTCGCGCTGGACGCTGACGATGATGCAGCTCTCGCCCAGCAGCTTGAGACCGTCGAGGGCTTTATCGACCACGTGAGTGAGAACCGCGGCGTGGCCGCCTACCACGACATCGAGGTCGAGCTCGCGGGTCCCAAAGCCGATCTGCTCGCAGCAATCCGTGAGGTAGGCGCCCTTATGCAGACCGCAGGCGTCAAGAACACCCAGGTCAACGAATGGCTCTACCGCAGCTTAGCCGCACTCGGCAGCTCCGACGAAAAGGCAGCCGAGCAGCTCGCAGAAAGTCCCGCCATCAAGGCCGAGCTTTTATAAATAGCAGACACGGGCCCCTTGGCGCATCGTCGTCCAAGAGGCCCGCAAACAGTTCGCGTCAACCGATAGCCGCGCCACCACGTTCGGCTAAAGCCAGAATCGGCATCATTTGGCGCGGGGTCTTTGCTGCAAGATCGGCATGTTCGAGCAGTTTGCGATCGTTGGTCACCAAGTAATCGACCTGCGCGCGTTTGCATGCGGCGAGTACCAAGTTGTCCTCGTAATCGCGATGGAGCGTCAGATATTTGTCGGCCAGCCAAAGATCCGACGCATCTGCACCCACGGCCGTGGCGTTTTCGGTCATGTTCCGAACAAACGCCAGCGCCGCATCGCCAATCGCGCGGGCCGAAGCCTCGTCGAGCGCTCTCCCGCTGGCAAGAACGCTACGCTTGAGCTCGTGTTGGACAACGTACAGCACGTCCTTAGCGATATGCACACGAAAGAACAGCAACGCTCCCGTCTCCGTCGCCTGCCCAATAAACGCACGCGCGGCAAGCGACTCGGCATGGTCGACGCAAAACGAATCAACCCATACGTTGGCGTCCACCATGATCTTGAGAGGCGCCCCACTCACTGGATCATCCCCTTTTGGCGATAGCGCTCGTCCATGGCTTCGGAATAGATTGTGTCCCAATCGCGATCGTCGGATACGGACGACGTAGCGATGCCCAGGTCCGCGTAAAGCTGATCCGCCGCCGCCCATGATGCGGCGAACGGAGTATCGTGCGCGACGGTCTGCTGCCGGTTGTCGACGGCCGCAAGCACTTCCTCGCACTGCCCGCCACCCTGCGCGACCTTGGCCACAACCTTTTTGATGAGCTCGGGCAGTGACCTGCCCGAAAGCTGCAGCGCTTCCTCAGCGCGCTCTTTAACCGAGCGATCTACGCGAACATTCACCTGCGCCATGCCGCTAACAGCACCCACGTTAATCCCGCTCCCTTCAATTGCTAGCATCGCTAGCAACACTATATAGAGAGGCTAGCGAATGGTCAAATGCAAAAGGCCTGCGCCTGGACAACACCGATGCCGTCTGGGCGCAGGCCAGATAACGTGGGCGAACACGTCTGTTAACGCAGGTACGCCTTTGCGTTGCCCAGGCTGTAGGCGATCGTCGAGCCGTTGTGCAGCAGTGACGACGTCTGCGGAGTGATCATGCCGGTAATACCCAATGCCAACAGCGCCGAGTTGGTGAGCATCACCTTGGAATACGAACTCGTCAGACGGTCGATAAGCCCCTGACTCATGCGGCGCAGGCGCACGATTGCGGCCAGATCGGTATCCGCCAGGATGATGTCGGCGACCTCCTTGGCGATGTCGCTTCCGCCGCCCATCGCCAAACCCACGTCGGCCAGGCCCAGCGCCGGCGAATCGTTGACGCCGTCGCCCACCATGGCAACGTGGCGCCCCTCGCTCTTAATGTGCTCCACATAAGCGTACTTGTCCTCGGGTAGCAGCTCGGCCTTAAACTCGTCGACGCCCGCCTCGCGCGCGATGCGTTCGGCCGTGCGCTCAGAGTCTCCTGTGAGCATAACGACATGCCTGACGCCCAGCGCATGCAGGTCGGCGATTGCCTCACGGACCCCGGGCTTGAGCGGATCCTCGATGCCGAGCACGCCGACGACCTTGCCATCGACCGCCAGATACAGCGGCGACAGGCCCTGCATCTGGAGCTCGATTTGCTCCTTAATGTCGGACTCGAGCTGCGCGCCCTCATCCTCGAATACAAAGTGCGCGGAACCGATGATGGCGCGACGCCCCTCAATGGACGAAGCGATGCCGTGCGCCACGATGTACTCGACGGCGGCATGGCGCTCGCGGTGCTCGAGCCCGCGCTCGCGGGCGGCGTTGACCACGGCACGCGCCACCGGATGCGGAAAATGCTCCTCCAGGCAAGCGGAAAGGCGCAGGACCTCGTCCTCGCTCCAGCCATCGGTGGTGAGCACGCAGGCAAGACGCGGCTGTGCCTCGGTAAGCGTGCCAGTCTTATCAAACACAATGGTGTCGGCCTTGGCAAACGACTCAAAGTACTTCGCGCCCTTGACCATGACGCCCATCTTGGCAGCATCGCTCATAGCGGTCATGACGGCAACGGAACCCGTGAGCTTGAGTGCACACGAGTAGTCGACCATCAGCGCCGCCGAGGTCTTGATGAGGCTGCGGGTGGTAAGCGCAACCAGGCCCGCGAGCAGGAAGTTCCACGGGACGATCTTGTTGGCAAGGTCCTCCATATGCGACTGGCCCTCGGACTTGAGCGAGTCGGCCGTCTGCACGAGCGAGACAATTGAGCGCAGTTTGGTTTGCGCCGTATTGGCGCGCACACGCACCAAGATGCTGCCGTCCTCCACGACGGTGCCGGCGAACACGTCGTCGCCCACGCTGCGCTCGACGGCAAGCGGCTCGCCGGTCAGGGTCGCCTGGTTGACCATGGCGCTCCCCTGCTCGACAACACCGTCGATGCAAATGGACATGCCAGTGCGCACGGCGACCAGATCGCCGGGCTCAAGCTCGGTGGCGGCAACGCTTACCTCGGTGTCGCCGACGACCTTTTGCGCCTTGTCGGGCACATCGAGCAGCGAGTTGATGAGCTCGTTTTCGCTCATGGCGCGGGTGTAGTCCTCGAGCAGCTCGCCCACGTTGAGCAGGAACATCGTCTGGCCCGCGGTGTCGACATCACGCTTGACGAACGAAATGCCGATGGCCGAAGCGTCGAGCACGGGAACGGTCAGGCGCGGCTGCGCGAGCTCACGGAGGGCGGCGCGCAAAAAGGTCATGTAACCGGCCACGACAAACACCGCGCGCAGTGGCGTGGGCAAGAACCAGCGACGTGCGTAATGGGCACCGACGAGTGTCGCCAGGTCCATAACGAGTTTGTGCTTGCGCGGCTCAAGCTGCATCACGTAACCCGTCTTTGCGTCGGCAATGGCCTGAGCGTCGAGCGCACCGACGGCGGCCAGCACGGCCGCGCGACGCTGCTCGTCGTATTCGAGCGCCATCTGGCCAATACGGCCGTAGACGCGCACCTTGCGCACACCATCGATGTCGCCACTGAGCTTTAGAAGCGCATCGAGATCGCTCTCTGGCACAGGACCCGCCAACTGGAGGCGGGTCCTGCCGGGGATCTCGCTGATAATCGAGAATCTCATTGTTTGTGCCTGGGGTGCTTACTCGGCTGCCTTGTCCGCAGCGGCCTCGCTCTGGGTGATGTAGGCAGCCTCGGCAACCATGTCGTCGACCTCGGCTTTGGCCTGCTCGACCATGTCCTGGTAGCCGTTCTTGATGCGCATGCCGCACGCGATACCCTGCACGCAGGCATTCTTTACCGGAGCGCTGGTGAGCAGCTTGATGCCGGCCGTACCGAGCAGAAAACCACCACCGACAAGCAGGGTGTTAAACGTCGACTTCTTCATGTTGCTTCTCCCTTTTGCCGCATTGGACGCGGCACGGTGCCTCAGCACCCGAGTAAATAAGTTTGCTCGAGCACGCTTTTGAAATATCTCAATTTTATCTAACTATCTAGGTCAGCCATGGCTAACCTTTTGAAAATTAACGATGCGGAGTAACCGATTGTCAATGTGACAAATGGACTGTCCCTTTGCCCCTTCTTACAACTGCCAGGTAGCTGCTTCCTTTTGCAGCGCCACCATGCGGGCGAATTCTCCACCTGCCGCCTTGAGCTGCGCCGGAGTGCCCTGCTCGGCAACCACACCATCCTTGAGTACAACGATTTTGTCGGCATTTTCCACCGTACGCATACGGTGGGCAATAACGATAACCGTTTTACCTGCAAGCAGACGGGAGAGCGCCTGCTGAACCACGGTCTCGTTCTCCACATCCAAGCTCGCCGTCGCCTCGTCCAACAGCACGATAGGCGCGTCTTTGAGCAGCGCACGGGCGATAGAGATGCGCTGGCGCTCGCCGCCGGACAGCTTGGAGCCGTTCTCGCCGATCATGGTGTCATAGCCCTGCGGCATGCGGCTCACAAACTCGTCGCAGTTGGCGGCACGCGCAGCCGCAAGCACTTGCTCATCGGTGGCGCCACGACGCCCGAGGCGGATGTTTCCCATCACCGTGTCGTCAAAGAGCAGCACGTCTTGGAACACAATGGCGTAGTCGCGCAGCAGCACCTCGGGATCCACGCTCGCAACATCCACGCCGCCCACGGTGACCGTGCCTTCGGTGGCGTCCCAAAAGCGCGCGGCCAGGCGGCTCACCGTGGACTTACCGGAGCCCGAAGGACCGACCAGTGCCGTGACCTCGCCTTCCTTGGCGGTAAAGCTCACATCGGTAAGAACTTTCTCGCCGGCGCGGCCGTCCTCGCCCGCACCATAGCCAAATGCCACATGATCGAACACCACATCGTGACCCACGGGTTCAAATTTCTCGTTGCCCCGCGCCACGGGCTCTTCCATGATGGAACGCATGCGCTTGGCCGACGACTCGGCGGCAAACAGCTCGGACATCAGCATCAGCGCCTGATCAAAGGGCGCATAGATGCGGCTCACCATAAGCAGGAAGGCAAACATCATCAAAAAGTCGACCTGGTCGGAGGCGACCATCGCAGCGCCCATGACCAACGTGGTGGCAATCCCCAGGCGCAGGATAGCAAAGGCGGAGTTGACCAAAAGCCCATTGGCGAGCTCGCCCTTGGTGGTCTCGCGCTCCTCGGCATCGATCACGGCGTTGAGCCCCTCAAGATAATGAGCCTCCTGGTTGGTGGCGCGGATCTCGCGCACGCAGTCGAGCGTCTCCTGGATCGCCTCGGTAACCTTGACCTTCTCGGCACGCACATGGTCGAACACCGGGGTCATGGGGCCGCGTGTCAGATACAGCACGGCAAAGGCCACGGGCACGCTCCAAAACGCCGCGATCGCCAGCTGCCAGCAAAAGAACAGCGACGCCACGAACACAATGGCGCTTGCGATGATGGCACCCCAAAGCTCTCCCAGCACGTGGCTGTAGGCGTGCTCCATGGCCTGGACGTCGCCCATAATGGTCTCGGTTAAATCGGCCAGATCACGACGGCCAAAAAACGACAGCGGCAGCTTGCGCAAGCGCTCGGCGATCTCCATACGCTGCTTGCCGCACTCCTCGTAAAAAATGCAGTAGGTGTAGTAATACTGCTGCCAGTTAGAGGCAAAGAGCAACACGAAAAAGACCAGGAGGCCGCCCACGATCGGTAGGGCATCCGGCAGGTCGGCGCCGGTGGCGAGATGTTCGACAAAGCCGGCCATGACCAGGAACAAAAAGCCCATGCCGGCCATGGTCACAAGATTGGTGAGCGTGGTCCAGAAAATGCCGCGTTTTACGCCGGCGACACCTTTATCGGATAGGAAATACTTCTTTTGGAATGAGGCGAACATTTAGGCCTCGCCTCCCTTCGTGATGGCGGCATCCGCGGTCGCAGCAGTGATTTTCCAGCTCGCGGCCTGTTCGTATTCGGCCCACATCTTGGCGTACAGGCCGTTTTGGGACAGCAGCTCGGCATGAGTGCCAGCCTCCTGCACGCTACCCTGGTTGAGCACCACGATCTTGTTGGCCCCCACCACGGTCGAAAGCCGGTGCGCGATCATAATGACCGTGCGGCCCGCCGCCAATTTGCTAAAGGCGCGCTGGATGAGCGCCTCGTTCTCGGGGTCGGCAAACGCCGTGGCCTCGTCGAGCACCACGATGGGCGCGTCCTTAAGAATTGCGCGGGCGAGCGACACGCGCTGGACCTCGCCGCCCGAAAGGTACGCCCCGCCGGCGCCGAGCATGGTGTCGATGCCCTGCGGGAGCTTGGCCACGATATCGTCGCACTGGGCCGCGGAGAGGGCCGCGCGCACTTCGTCGTCAGTGGCCCCAGGCTTGGAGGCGCGCACGTTATCGGCAAGTGTTTGCCGGAACAGCTGGTTGGTCTGGAACACGAAGGCGACCTGGTCCATGAGCTCGTGCGGGTCCATGTCGCGAACGTCCACACCGCCTACGAGCACTCGACCCGAGGAAACATCCCAAAAACGCGGGATCAGGCTGGCGCAGGTTGACTTACCGCCGCCCGAGGGACCCACCAACGCGAGGGTGCTACCTGCGGAAACGCTAAAGCTCACATGGTTGACGGCAGGTGCCTCGGCACCCTCGTACGTAAAGCTCACGTCCTCAAATCGCACGTCGCCGCCGACAGGGTGCTTGGGTTGGGCGGGCACGGAGAGCTGCTTGGAATCCATAACGCTTCGGATGCGCGCCAGCGAATCGGCACTCATCTGAGAGGCCTCGCCCACAAACATGAGCTTGGTCATGGCCGTCGGCACCACGGCCGAAAAGATCGCGTAAAACGTGAAGTTGACCATAAAGTGCGCGAAGTCCGTCTCGCCCGGCGCCAACAGCAACGCCACGGGCAAAAGAAATGCCACGAGGCCATTGAGCGCGGTAAGGTTGAGCACCTGCGGGCCTCGGCAGAACGTGCCCGCATAGCTTTGCGCCATGTCGGCGTATTCGGCGATCGCATCGTGAAACGCCTTAAAGGAGTAGACCGTCTGCTGGAACACCTTGACCACGGGGATGCCGCGCACGTATTCGGTGCCGGTCTTGTTCATCTTGACCAGCGCGCCCATGTAGGCCTTCATAAACTCGGCGCCCTTACCGCTCATCATGGTGGCCATGGCGCAAAACGAAACGACGACCGAGATTAAGCATGCCGCGCCCAAACGCCAATCGAGGGCAAATAGCAGCACAAGCAGGCCCGCGACCATGGCAGTGGCGCCGGCGATATCGGGCAGCATGTGCGCGAGCAGCGTCTCGGTTGAGGCGGCGCATCCGTCTACGATACGGCGCAGCTCACCGGTGGCGTGCGTGTCAAAGTAGCCGAGCGGCAGCTTAAGCAGATGCTCGCTCGTAGCCTTGCGGATATTGGATGCGCAGCGAAACGCGGACAGGTGCGTGCACATGAGTCCCACGAAATAGATCACGATGCTTGCCAGGGCAAAACCGACAGCCCACCAACCATACATCGCGATGTCGGCGGCCTCGCTCCAGTTAGGCGCCACAGCGATCAGGTCTCGCGCAACAAGCCAGATGCACACGTACGGGCCAAAGCTCAACAGCTGCGAGAACGCCGAGAGGGCCATGCCCAAATACGTTAGGAATTTACGGTCACCAGCATATGCAAGTAGCTCGCCGATGCCGCCACCTTCCTTTTTCGATCCCTTTGCCATGAGATTCCTTTCTAACGGCTTGAGAGTTACCCGTAAGAAACTTATCATGGGCGTGTTAGCCAAGGCACACAATTGGGCCAGGCGTGGACGTTTTCGCAAATGAAGGGGACGCTTTTGAAAATGCGGCGGGCGGCAACCGATATAACCGAGCTCTACGCACCGCAGTTTGAGCAGTTTGGCCTGCAGCTTTCCGGCAAGGGCGCCGTCTTTACCGGTGAGGTGGCAAACGATCGGGCGCACGGACGCGCATGGATCATGCCCCTTTCCCCCACCTGCATCGTCATGGAGCATTTCATTACCCCGATGCACAACATGCACCTAGCCGAGTACACACCCGAACCGTACGCGTGCGTGAGCGAGGTCAGCGCGCCCACGCTCATGTGCATGCCCGAGGCTGGCATAACGCCTGCAAACCTTAAACTCTTGCATGGACCGTGGCCAAACAATGCCGTGTGCAGCTTTATCCAAGATAACTGTGGCGAGGAGTTAAGCCCGCTGTTTGCAGGGCAGCTCTATCACTCGCGCTCGGTGCTCTTTTTGCCTGGATATTTTGACGAACTGGAGCACCGCTATCCCACCGAGTTCGCAGGGGTCTTTGAGGCGTTTGCCGAGCCATGGCACGAGGAAGCGACGTCCGCCATCTGCCACACACTGCACCGGATTAACGAGGACCGCGCCCGCACCGTAGGCGGACACGTCTATATGCAAGGCATCGTGGAGACCATGGTCGCGGAGCTCGCCTGTTCGCGCGCGGCCCACAAGCAGGCGCAGCAGGCGGCAGACACACGCGCCAGCATAACCATTGCCGAAGAAGCAACGGCAATGATTGAGCGCGAGCTCGACAAAGGCAGACGTGTGGGTATCAACGAGGTGGCCGAGAGGCTCTACACAAGCCGCTCCAAGCTATGCGCCACCTTTAAGGCCCAAACTGACGAGTCCCTGGGCGCCTACATTCGCAGACGCCGTATGGAGCGAGCACAGGACCTTTTGGCCGATAGCGCGCTCACGATAGCGCAGGTGGCAGAGCGTCTAGGCTACCCTCAGCAGGCCGCCTTCGCCCAAGCATTCAGACAATACACCAGCACCACCCCCACCACCTGGCGCTCCCAACATATATAAAGAATGAGGGCGCCATCGGCGCCCTCATTCACCAAATTCAATCCAGCCCGCCTGACCCGAACGGCCGAGTCGTTGCAGAACCGAGGGGCCGGGCGCAGGGCCTTGCCTCTCAATGAGTTCCGCACGAACAGGAGGCGCCAGTGGCGCCTCCGTCGTGAGTCAGGACTGTCCGAAATTGAGAGGCAAGGCCCTGCGCCCGGCCCCTCGGTTCCCGCTTACGAGAGCGACGTTCTCAGCAACTCGTTAAAGAGTTTCGGGTTGCCCTTGCCGCGGCTTGCCTTCATGCACTGGCCCACCAAAAAGCCGATGACCTTCTGGTTGCCGTCACGATACTGCTGCGCCTGATCGGCACAGTTAGCCAGTACCTCGTCCACGATCGGCTGCAGTGCGCCGGCATCGCTCACCTGACGCATACCGCGCTCGTCGACGATCTTGTTGGGGTCGTCGCCGGTCTGGGCCATGGCCTCAAAGACCTCGTGCGCCTGATTGGAGCTGATGGCATCGGTCGCCAGCAGCTTGGCAAGGGCTGCCACCTGAGCCGGCGCGATGCCGGACTCGGCGAGCGACACACCCGCGCCCTTAAGGTAGGCGATCATCTCGTTCACCAGCAAGTTTGCGACCGTCTGGGCCTCCTTGCCAGCCATGCCGGCAGCGGCAGCCTCAAAGAACTCGGCAAACTCGGGGTCGCCGGCAATCTGCTCGGCGTCTGCCGCCTTAATGCCAAAGTCGGCCTCAAAACGGGCGCGCTTGGCATCGGGCAGCTCGGGAATCTCGCCACGGCAGCGATCGATAAACTCGTCGTCCAGATCGAACGGCGCCAGATCGGGGTCGGGGAACAGACGATAGTCGTCGGCCGTCTCCTTCACACGCATGACCACGGTTCGCTTGCGACTGGGCTCCCAGTGGCGGGTCTCCTGATAGATGATGCCGCCCTCCTCGAGCACCTCGGCCTGACGGCAGATCTCGTAGGCAAGGCCATCGTGCAGGCTCTTGAACGAGTTGAGGTTCTTGAGCTCGGTCTTGGTGCCCAGCTTGGTCTCGCCGCGGCGGCGCAGCGAAACGTTGCCGTCGCAGCGCATGGAGCCCTTCTCCATGGAGCAATCGGAAATGCCCAGCGTCACAAAGATGCGACGGAGCTTCTCCATAAACAGGCGAGCCTCCTCGGGCGTGCGCAGATCGGGCTCAGTCACGAGCTCGATCAGAGGCGTGCCGCAGCGGTTGTAGTCGACGAGCGACTCGGCCGCGGCGGTAATGCGGCCCTCGGCACCGCCCACGTGCACCATCTTGGCGGCGTCCTCCTCCATGTGGATGCGCAGGATGCGGATGGGCACCGTGTAGGAACCGTCCTCGCGGCGCTCAGGCATCTGCAGGTTGGAAGCATCGTAGCTGGCCAGGTGACCGGCGCGCTGATTGCCCTCGCGCATGGTCGACGTCATGGACGTGGACAGGCCCTCGGCGTTGGCTGAAGCGCTCGCCAGACTCTGAGCCTCGGCCTCACCAAACGCGCAGTCGGGGCGCTCGGCGGCACCGCGACCGGTCACGTCCAGGTCCAGGTGACCGTACATGGCAAAGGCGACCGGACCCTGCGTAGTCTGGAAGTTCTTGGCCATATCGGGATAGAAGTAGTGCTTGCGGTAGAACATTGAGTGGCGCTGGATCTCGCAGTTGGTGGCGAGACCGGCCTTGACGATGCTCTCGATGGCGCGCTTGTTGGGCACCGGCAGGGCGCCGGGCAGGCCCAGGCACACCGGGCACACGTTGGCGTTGGGCTCGTCATCGTGGCTGAGCTTGCAGTTGCAGAACATCTTGGTATCGAGTGCGGTGAGCTCGGTGTGGATCTCCAGGCCGATCACGGCCTCCCAATCCTGCAGGACCTCGGAAAGCTCCTTCATTACAGCTCGCCTCCCTTCCCGGCAAAATCGGGCGCGACGGAAAGCGCAGGCGCACCCGTGGCGGCATCGGCAAAGCCGCGCTCCAGGGCGCGGGCAAACGTGAGCAGCTGACGGTCCTTAAACGCCGGACCCACCAGCTGGGCAGAAACGGGCAGCTGAGTGTCCTCGCCCAGGCCCAGCGGCACCGAGATACCGCCGTTGCCGCAAATGTTGAGCGAAATGGTGTACAGGTCGGAGAGGTACATCTGCGTGGGGTCGCTGAGCTCGCCAAACTTAAAGGCCGTACGCGGCGAGGCGGGCATGAGGATGGTGTCCACCTTGGCATACGCGGCGTCGTAGTCCTGCGTGATGAGCGTGCGGGCCTTCTGCGCAGCGTAGTAGTACTTGTCGTACACGCCCGAGCTCAGCAGGTAGGCGCCGAGCATCTGACGGCGCTTGGCCTCGGCGCCAAAGCCGTGGGCGCGCGAAAGCGAGCTCTGGTCGGACAGGTTGGCACAGCCCTCCTCCTGATAGCCGTAGCGAATGCCGTCGAAGCGGGCCAAGTTGGAGAACGCCTCGGCCGGGCCGATGACGTAGTAGGCGGCGATGGCGGCGTCCAGGTGCGGCAGGTCGACCTCGACCAGCTCGGCGCCCTGGTTCTGCAGCTCCTGGGCGGCGCGCTGAACAGCGGCCTTGACCTCGGGCGTCAGGCCCTCGGCCTCCATAAACGCGGGGATGATGCCCACGCGCTTGCCCTCGATGCTGTCGTTGAGATGCTCGGTAAAGTCGACGGCGCAATCCTGGCTGGTGCAGTCGTACGGATCGTGGCCCGCGCCGGTAAGCGCATTCATGGCCAGCGCGACATCCTCGACCGTGCGGCCAAAGGGGCCCACCTGGTCGAGCGACGAGCCAAAGGCAACCACGCCGTAACGGCTCACGGCGCCATACGTGGGCTTAAAGCCCACCACGCCGCACAGCGACGCCGGCTGGCGAATGGAGCCACCGGTGTCCGAGCCCAGCGAGAGTGCGACCTCGCCCGCGGCGACGGCAGCAGCAGAGCCGCCCGAAGAGCCGCCGGGCACGCGCTCGGTATCCCAGGGGTTGTTGGTACGGTGGAACGCCGAGCTCTCGGTAGAGCTACCAAAGGCAAACTCGTCCATGTTGGCCTTGCCCATGGGCAGGCAGCCGGCATCGAGCATGCGCTGAACGCAGGTGGCGGTGTAGACGCTCTGGTAGTCCTCGAGCATGCGGGAAGCACAGGTGGTGCGCGTGCCCACGAGGTTCATGTTGTCCTTGATGGCCAGCGGCACGCCCGCGAGCGGGGGCAGCGGCTTGCCTGCGGCACGGTCGGCATCCACGCGCGCAGCGGCCTCGAGCGCGAGCTCGGGCGCCACCTGCAGGAATGCCTGGACCCCGCCCTCGCGCGCCTCGATGGCGGCAAGGGAGGCCTGGGCCACCTCGGTAGCGGTAAAGTCGCCGGCGGCAACGCCCGCAGCGATCTGGGCGGCGGTAAGGGAATCGAAGCTCTGCGCCATTACTCGCTCTCCCCCTCTCCCAAAATGGACGGCACGCGGAAGTAGCGGTCGCGCGCGCTGCCGGCGTTTTCGAGCGCGACGTCGAGCGGCAAATCGCGCTCGGGCTCGCGCAGGTCATCGCCCATCACGTTGGACAGGCTTCCGATGGGATGGAACGTGGGCTCCACGTCGGGCAAGTCATATTGCAAGACGGGCTCGAGCATCTGGACGGCGTCGTTCATGTAGGACGTCATCTGGGTGAGCTCGTCATCGGTCAGTGCGATCTTTGCGTACTCGGCGATGCCGCGCACGTCTTTCTCGCTGAGTGCCATAGGCGCTCCCTTCCGCATAACAGTTAAACCGCTCTAGTATACAGGGCAGCGACGGCTTGGAGCAGGCGCTTTACCCAAATGCAGCGAAAACGTAACGAGGGCGGCGGTTGGCAGGGCGTGGTCCGGCGGTTCTGCAGCGAAACCGCACCGTCCATAGCGAAAACCGTCTCGCCCACAACGAAAACCATCACAACATTCGAGACTTTTCGTCAAAATCGCGATTTTCATCGAATGTTGTGATGGTTTGGAAGCTCCGACCACCACAAAGGTGCCTGTCCCCATTGTGGTGGTTCTGAACGATGTCCTATGCCGAGGTTTTGGCCTTGCGGCGCTTGCGGATCGCGTGGATCACGATGTCCAGCAGCAATAGCACAATGGCTACAACCACGATAAGCACAGCAAACTCACGCTTGCCCCAGTGACGACCGGCCAGCGACTTTTGCTTGTCGACGTCCTTCTTGCTGTACTTGGTGCGCACGCAGTGCACCAGCAGGCGATGGTCGTTTACGCCATAGGGGGTGCAGGTGACGAGCGTCACCTTGTCGGCGCCCGGTTCGATGGTCAGCGACTCCATCTCCTCGGGCAGCACCACCTCGGAGTCCACCATCTTGTAGGCGAGCGTCTTGTTCATGGTGTGCAGCAGCACCAGGTCGCCGGGCTCCAGCGAGTGGATGTCGTCGAACATGCTCAGGTTGCGCATGCCCGAGTGCGCGGTGAGCACGCAATGCGTCGAGGTGCCGCCCACCGGCAGGCTCGTGCCCTCCAGGTGGCCGACGCCCGCCATGAGGACCTCCTCGCTCGTGCCGTGGTAGATAGGCATGCTCACGTCGATGGAGGGGATTTCGACCCAGCTCATCATGGGGTCGCGGTCAAAGATGAGCTGCTGGTCGTAGGGCTCGATCTGGTCGGCGGGAAGCTCGGTGGCCTCGCCGGCAAGTTGCTCGTTATAGGAGCGCGCCTGAAGCAGAATGCGCTCGCGTTCCTCTTCGGAGAGCGCGTCCACGGTGCTGGACACGGTACTGATCTGGTTAAACACGCCCGAGGCCTCGAGCCGGTCCAAGATCCACGGCCAGGTCATAAGGCCCACGCCAATAAGGATGATGACGATGGTGATGAGCCGATCGGCCCAGCGCGGCAGTCGCTTGCGACGGCGCTTGGGTTTTGGTTGAGGTTTGGGCTGAGGGCTTGAGCCACCGTTGGCCGCGGCGTTATTGCTCTTCATATGTTTGGCGCCCTGCACCATCGCCGGTCACTCCTCTACAGCTCAGGTTGTCTAAACAAATAATAGCTGATTAGCGAGCTTCTGCGGCGGGCAACGCAGCTAGACAGCATTATCCGGTCGGGCATGGGTTCGTATTTGAGTCTTTAGAGTATCCCAGATCAGCGGGTGATTCGGGATACAATCGTTACAGAAAACGACGCACCCCGCGTAAGTGTTCGAAAGCGCGGGCGACCAGTTTCCGACGTTGTTAAATGCCCGGGCCTCTAACCCCGGGCATTCTTATTTGCGCTTGTTACGGCGCAAATGCCTTCTACCGTCCGCACCGCGCGTGCGCCTACGGACCTTAAACCGAACCTCATACGAGTCAAGAAACGCGATGACAAACGTGCCCGCATCGGACGATGGAGGCTGGCTGCGTTATCCCAAAAAAACGGGGCAGACTCCAGCACGGAGTCTGCCCCGAAAAGAGAATGGCAAAGCAAGAACGTGGATAGACGAGAAAAGTGTCCGCAAGTCTCATGGCCATCACATCCCACCTGCCAAAGGGATGGGTGAGTGAGCGTTACTCCTGCTCGGACTCCTCAGCCTGCTTACGGCTGCGGATGAGGTGCGCCACGCCGATGCACAGCACCGCGCCACCAGCGATCCAAGTGAAGGTCACGCCGTTGAGGCCGGTGAGGGGGAGGCCGGAGCCCTTCTTGTTCTTGACGGTGAGGTTGACGGTGCCGTCTTCAAAACTCGGAGTAACGACAAGATCGGAGCCGTCCTTGGACACGGTGACGTTCAGGTCGTTATTGCCCTCATCCCGCCCAAGGCCCTCAGCCTTGATGGTGAACGTGAAGTCGGGCAGCGTGTTGTAGCCGTCGAGCGTGTGGGTCTCCTTGACCGTGTAGGTGCCGGCATCGAGGCCCTTGATATTAATCTCGCCCTTGGCATCGGTCGCGAACTCGTGGGCATCACTGCCGAGGGAACCGTCCTGTTGGACAAACTGAGTGCCGGTGCCCTCGTCGGCACCCGTGGCCTGGATGGTGAACCTTACGCCCTCGAGCTTGGTGGTCTTGCTAGCAGAGTCCTCCTTGACGAGCTTGAGCGCGTAGGTGTAGTCGCGGACGGTGTCGGGCACGGACTCGCCCTTGGAGTCGTGGCCGGGGTTGTTGGAGTAGACAAGCTTGACTGTATTCTTATTGCCCTCGCCACCGACAACGACATTTTGAGCCTTGTTGGGATCAAGTTTGGCGGTGTAGGTCACAACGATCTTGGAATTCGGCGTGACGGTTGCGCCCGAACTCTTAAGATTATCGAACGTGACCGTCAGGAGGTTATGGCCGGTCTCCTGATCATAGGCAACAGCGTACTCGTCGGCAGCGATCTTAGCCCCGTCGACCGTAACCTTAACGGAATCCAGATCGGCAGTCAGGCCGGCAGAGAGCTCGTCACGGAACTGATAGTAATACGTATTGAATGTATCGACGTTCTTAGCGACGGTACCGGTCAGCTGGTACTGCACGGACTGACCCATCTGGGAGTCGCCCTTGTCGGCCCAGGCGCTGCCGGGCTTGTCGTCCATGATCTTCTTTTCGACCGTGGGGATGTCCGTCTTCTCGGCGACCGTCACGGCATCGCCGCCCACGACGGCGAAAATCGGCGAGGTACCGGTCTGCTTCTTATTGGAGTAGTCTTCCTTAGTTCCGATTGAGACGGGGTCAGTCAGGAAGAGATAGTAGCCATTGCTCGTGGCAGTGAAAGGGCTACCAGCGGCAAAAGATTCGCCCGTAGCAGTAACGTTCTCTCGCACAATACCGGCAATCTTGTTGAGAAGGTGATCCTTATCAACAACAGTCTCAGCAGTAGTGCCGGTAACGTTCTTAGTCAACCAATCGGCCACGTCCTGGGCGGTAACTTTATCGGGCAGCTTGGGATCAGAAGTCTGATACTCTGAATCCGCTTTAATAGCATTGATAATGGCATTCTGAACATTCTGATCCACGCCCGCTGCCCAACTGACGTTGGAGACAATCTTACCAGTCGTCCCCTCCTCAGTAGGATCCACGACATCGGCCTTGAAGATCTGGTATGCCTGGAACTTAGTGGATGCGTTACCCTCCGACTGTGTGATGGTGATGGTGTTGTCGCCCTCAGCAAACGCCATGGTCACCGGCGCCATAACCCCTCCAAAGCTCAGCGCTGCGGTGAGGCCTGCCGTTACTGCCAGGCGTGCGATGTTCTTGTTCATGCTTATCTTCTTTTCCTCCGTTTTCCGGTTGGTTCTCATTCGATCGGTCATCATCTGTCTGTATCTTAGCATCTACTTCGCTACGTCTCGCCCCGCTCTCTGTGGGGCTGCCAGCTACTCTTTATGGCTGCCACCTCCCCGCTTGACCAGGAGCGCGACCACGATGAGCGCGGCTCCGACGACCGCAACAGCGGCCGCGGCGTACATTGCCATATCGCCAGTCGAGGGCATAAAGCCTCCGGTGAAGATGCTAGGGGGCGTGCCGGTGGGCGTGTTGATGAGCGACGCCTCCAGGCTGCCCGTCGACCCGTCAGCGCTGTCGGCGCGCAGGGGCGACTCGGCCGTGATGGTGAGCTTGGGCTTGGCGGCGACCACCTGCTTAACGTCCAGACCATCGGCCTTGACCGTCACGGATCGCGTACCCTTAAAGGCGGTGTAGCCCTTGGGCGCCTTGAGCTCACGGACCTCCAGCTTGCCCGAGTCCACGCCCGAGACGGTCACGCGGCCGTCCTCGCCCGTGGTGACGGTGGCCTTGCCCTCCGCATCCCACGTGCCATCGGCCGCTAGCGTGCGGCCGCGGTCGTCGGCGATGCTCAGGACCGCCCCGGGCAGCGGCTTGTCGCCGTCGCTGCCGCGCTTGGTGAGCGCGAGATCCCAGGTGTAGGCGCACGCATCGTCGCTCGGCGTACGGGTGAAGCCGGCGTCGCCGGACTGGTCGGCAAGGGGGGAACGCGGGTAGCGCAGGTAGACCTCGTTGGGGTTGCCCTTGGCGATGCCGTGGTTGCATGCGCTGTTGAGCGGTGCGTTGTACACGGCGACCACGCGGGCGCCCGCGGTGAAGGCGTCGGCCCCGCCGAGCGCGGCGATCAGGTCGCCGGTGCGCACGGTGAAGGTTCCGTCCGCCGCTACCTTGGTGGCGCACTGGGCGGTGATGTCGGTCCAGCCCTTCGCGGGCTCGGTGCCGGCGCGGCCGTCCCTGCCGGCCGGGACGGCGTCGAAGCCGCCCTCGGCCCCCGCCGCCGCGTACACGCGCATGCTCGCGGCGACCCTGGAGGGGTCGAGCCCCGCGCCCATGGTGTCGACGAACTGCACCGCATAGGCGTCGTAGGCGGAAAGGCCCGCCGGAACCGTGGCCGAGAGGCGCCAGTACAGGTCGTCGCCGACCGTGGCGTCGGCGGCCTTCTGCCAGGCGGCGGCGCCGTCCTCCAGCACGCGCTTGGACACCTTGGGGGTCGCCGCCTTGGGCTTGACGGTGACGGCGCCGCCGCCGACCAGGGCCATGATCGGCGCGGTGCCGGCCTCGCCCTGGGCGATGGCGTCGTCGTCGGCGACGATGAGCCAGTAGCCGCAGGGCAGCTCGGCCGTCGTGCCCGCGTTAAGGGCCACGGGCACGGCGCCAGAGCTCTGGAGGGAACGAGCGAGCTGTGTGCTCAGCGCGCTCGTAAGGTGGGAATCGGCGTTGAGCCACTCGGCAGCTTCCTGCGCTGTGGTCTGGGATTTGGGCATGCCGGCACTGTGCAGCACAGGCAGTGCGGCGTCGCACACGTCGTCGCTTGCCCAGGCGAGGTCGGTGGCGATCTTGGCGTCGTTGTCGCCGTCGACGACGTTGGCGCTAAAGATTTGGTAGGCATCGTAGCTGCTCGCCACGGTGCCGCTCACCGTGATGGAACCGGTCGAGGTCGGCGCGGCCTGCGCGGATGCGGGGAACACAACCGCGCAGGTGCCGATCAAGAGGGCAAGCAACGCAAGCAAGATCGGGAAGGAGCAAGCTTTCTTATTCACGACGCTCACCTCCCTTCGCATTCGCCTTGCGACGAATGTGCATCCAGGCTGCAGCAGCGCAAAGCACCGCCGCGCCGGCAAGGTACGTCAGAGTGACGCCCGACATACCAGAAAGGGGCAAAGAGGTGGAGTAGGTGTTGGTGAAAGTAGGGGTGGAAGTGACGGTGAACGTCTCTTCTGTGGTATTGGCGTCTGCCGTCCACTCACCATTGGAGTTAACGGTTCCCTTCCTGTAGGTCACTTCACATTTGATCGTCTTATCAGGCTGAACAGTTGCCTTGGCCGCAATCTTGTAGACCGAGTGGTCGTACGTGTAGTGCGAGAACTGCGAACCGTCGCTTTTCTCGCGCACATAGTACGTAAAGGTCTTGGAAGGGCCACAACCTGTGGAGTCAACCGGGGCGTCGGGTTTATTCCTGATATCAGAGAGCGAGTACTTGAGCTCAATCGTTTTATTGTTTTTGTCCTTGAACGAAAGCGTCTGCGTCTTAACAGGACCAGAGGTTACGGCAGTACCGATGATGTCTCCGTCTCTAAAATGGCTGTCTTTCGCAAGCTGGAGCGTAAACGCCTTCATCTCGCCACCCTCAACAACCTTAGTCGCCTTAGGAGTCCAGGAGACGGGGGGCGCGATTTTGTTGGTAAAGGTCGGGTTGTCGCCACTATCACCGATAGTCACCGCAGCTGTCGTGTGATCATTCAAGTAATCAACGGAGTAACCGGAATTTAGTTGCTTAAAGTCGATGTCCTTCTCGCCCTTTTTATAAACGGTTACTTGATTTACCTTGTAATAGTTAATAGGAATCGACATGAGCTTTACAGTTTTGTATGGAGTGCTATCAACTGTTGCCACGATCTTGTAAATGGTCTTATCGAATCTGGTGTCCGATTCGTTGGCGCCGCTGACAGGTTCCTCAACCAAATAGAACACGTATTGCCCCGAAGAATAGTCCTTACCAGAGTCGAAGGTAATCTTGCCGTCCGGTGTGACGGTCGCCTCGCCTGCAACATAGCAATCGCCTGCGTCAAATTTGTCGTTATCTTTCCAGGAGGGCTCTTTGTCACCGACCTGACGCAGCAGCTTAAACTTGTACTCGTGCCCTTCAAGTTCTAGCGATTTGCCCATTGCATCATTAAGAACCTTAGTGGCGTTAAGCTTCATGTTCGGGTAAACACTCAGCTCACTGACCTCGCCAACGACAAGACCGCCGTTGGTCATGATGCCACCGCCGTGGGTGAAAGAATAGTTACCACTGATGACAGTGGTCGCAGCGTTTTGGGCAGCGGTCTTGGCCTCATCGGTCGGATGAGCCTCAAGACCAAACATGTACTTGGCCTCGGCACCGCCATTAGGGTCAATGGTAATCTCTTTACGATCGCAAGTACCCTTCCAGCCAGCCGAGCCGCCACCGAGCATCTTGCCGAGCACAGCTGCAATTGTCGAGTTCGCATGATCTTTATTACGTACCAGGAAGAAATCCTTATGGCCAGCATCTTTGAAGGGCGACTTAATGTAGTCTTCTTGACTATCCTCGTTCTTCCCATGTCCGCCGCCGGAACAATTCTTACCATCATTATCTTTATTGTTATAAATAGCAGCACCATTGGAATACGAAACGATCGTCTCACCCGTAGGACAAGCACCGACGCCACCGCCCCAGCCACCGGCCTCATTATTAGTGATCAGCGTCTTTACGATATTGAGTTTGCCACCCTGCTGGATAAAGACGCCACCGCCGCCCCAGTCGCCTTTTTTACGGCCCTCATTGCTGCCCGTCATAGTCTTGTTGTGCGTAATATAAATCCTGCTATTCTCACCGGCACTGATAAGCGCCAGCGTACCGTGGCCATTCTCGCCACCAGCGATACGCAGGCCGCCGCCTTCGGCGTTATCGGCAATGTTGCCGGCAATCTTACCGCCGGTCATTTCAAATGTGATGTCCTTGCTGCCATCCTTGCTGTAAAAACCAGCGTAGATACCGCCGCCGGCCTCATGGGAGTAATTGGCAGTAACGGAGCCACCCGTCATGGTCAGCTTTCCACCGTTCGTGGACGCAATGCCGCCGCCACCGAGGAGACCGTTGTTGTAAAGGTTGTCACTAGTGATGCGAGCGTCAGCTCGGTTGTTAGTTATGCAGGCAGAGCCGCTAATGGTTACGGTTGCACCCTTGGTATAAACACCGCCACCGTAGCCGCCGTCGTCGGTGTTATCGCCATTGTAGATATCCTTGACATATGTTGCGTTGCCCGAGATGACACCGCCGGAGAGATTCAACGTGACACCGCTGTCGGCAAAAATACCACCACCGGAAGCAGCCTTATTCGCCGCGATCACACCGCCGGTCATGTTGACCGTGACTTTCGCGCCCGCTACGCACAGGCCGCCGCCCCAGCCGCCACGTTGCTGATTGAGATTCGCGCCAGTAATAAAACCGCCATTGATATTCACATGAGTTTCATTGCTTTTCCCCTCGGCAAAGATGATATGACCGTTGCTGGCCAAATCCCTCGGTGTCGTGACCATGCCTCCGTTGAGGTTAAGCGTACCGCCATCCGCAACAGAGATGACCTGTTGGACCGACCCGCTATCGGACGCAGCAACGATTGCGCCGAAACCGCTGACGACATGCTCAGTCGTGGTTTCGGTGGTGCCGAGGCCATCTGTTTTAGGCGTGCTCGTGGTTTCATAATAGGTTAGGCTCTGAGGAGTACCGTTGTTGTCACCGGTCCATGCCATAGTTGCAAGCTCACCAGGGTTCTTGATGACAGACGAAGTCACATCGCTCACTTTGGCAGAGTCTTTAATGGTAAGCGTGGCGCCGTTCTGAACCACGATGAACGAACCCACCGAACCGGGACCGTGGCAGAGCATGTGTCCTGCCAGATCGATGGCAGTGTTTTTGGTGATGGTGATCTGGCTATCTGACCAGGATTTATCACTCAAACGATAATTGCCGCCACTATCGAATGCATGGGCAACATCACCATTTACCTCTTTATAGCCTTCGGCACTGACGGGAGCGATAGCGTTTTCGTCGCTATTTTCATTATCGGAAGGCTGTGCGTCGGAAGGTTGCTCGGCACCCTTGACTTCAGCGCCATCAGCAGTCGAGTCTGCTGCGACGGTGTCCTCGCTCGCGTCATTCCCGGCGTCGTCACTATTCTGGCTTTCGGCATCCCCAGCAGTGCTTCCTACACCAGTAGACTCACTTGAGGAACCCTCCATCACAGTTTCCTCGATAGAACCCGCCTGGGCATCGTTGGCAATGGCCTGCGAGATCGGAGGCATGACGAGCGACAGCACCAGGCTCAAAACGGAGACACCGCACAAAACGCCTGCTAGCACACGATGCATCGCTTTATTACTTTGCTTAGATTTGTCTGAATTTGCTTTCATCGATGTCTCCTCCCCAAGAGACCGCGATCTTGCTCTTTCACTATCAAACGCATCTGCGCAACCCGTAATTGCGCACGCTTAGCATACATATTGTAACGATTGTTTAGACATCTGAGCAACAATAACCGACTTTTTTGTAGCGGGTTCTCAATTCTCTTGACATTTGTTCAGATTTACCTTTGTTTATTCGCTATCTTATTTTTGTTTCTACTGGTAATTTAGTTGCCCATTATTTTTTTAATAGCATTAGATTTATTTGCACAACATTTTGCTCAAGAGCAAACATCCTGCTCACGGTCGAAAATCGACCGTGAGCAGTAGGTCATTAACCGGAAGGAATACCCTACCAAACTGATGAGAATATCTTTAACCCATCGGTGGTTAGAAGCGTAATGTTCGGACAACCATATTTGTTTTTTCGCGCAGATCTTAGGCATCAATTCGCCCAAATCGCCTGAGGCCACCACAAAGGTGCCTATCCCCTTTGTGGTGATTCTGCCCCTGCGCTATAGCAGATGTTCCTCGATAAAAATCGCGATGCCGTCTTTGTCGTTACTCGCGGTTACAAAATCGGCGGCGGAGCGGGTGGCGTCGCTGCCGTTTGCCATGGCCACGCCCACGCCGGCGTCTGCCACCATGCAGGTGTCGTTGTCCGCATCGCCAAACACGCAGATGTCCTGGAGCTCCATGTCGTTGAGCTCCGCCACGCGCACAAGGCCGCGCGTCTTGGACACGCGCGGATCCATGAACTCGTAGAGCCGCTGCGTGGTTTGCAGAGCCGCCGCCTTAACAGTGTTATCGGCAAACGTCGACGCCCGCTCAATCACCCGCGGCATTACATCGGGCGCCATGGTAAACATCACCTTAGGCTGCGGCTCGCGCAAAAACTCGGCAAAATCGACCACCTGGTAGGGCACGCCGTCGACGCGCGACAGGTGCTCGACGCACGCGTTGCTCTCGGGCACGTAGAACACACCGTCTCGGGGGCAGACGGGCGTTGCCGGAAGGTCCGCCATGTGCTTGCAGATGCGCGCGATGGTCTCGCCCGGCAGCGGATAGCTCAGCTCGTTGATGTCGTGCGCGCGGTCGATGACCTCGGCGCCACCGCAGCCCACCAGCACGTCCACTAGGCCTTCGATACCCCAGAGCTCGTACATGGCCTCGGTCGCGTGGGCGTCGCGCCCGGTGCACAGGCCAAACAGCACGCCGCGCTCGCGCAGGGCTCGGATCGCCGCCACGGTGCGCGGGGACACCGTGTGCCGGCTCGTGAGCAGCGTGCCGTCGATATCGCAGAACACGGCTTTGATGTGGCTGAAGGCGGTGTCCATGGAGGCCTTTCTGGGTTGTGCGGCGATGCTGAATGCGGTCGGAAATGGTGTACATGGTATACCAAGGCGCAGGCGCGGCCTGTCAAAGCAAAAACCACCACAAAGGTGCCTGTGCCCCTTTGTGGTGACCGGATCCGCGGCGCAAACCATCACAACATTCGACGTTATTCGGCGAAATCGCGATTTTCATCGAGTGTTGTGATGGTTTCTTACCTGTTTCTTACTGCTTTACGGCACGTTCCAAGTGATTGCGTCCAAACAGCAGCAACGCCGCAGGGACCGCCGTCACGACCATGCCTGCCCCCACGAGTGTCCGTTGTACGCCAAATGTTGCCGCCAGCCACGGGGCAATCGCCAGAGGGGCCACACCAGCGAACATATTGCCAAAGCCCATGACCGAATTGACGCGACCAAGCTGCTCGAGCGGAGCCGTCGTCTGCACAATGGTGTTGTGGAGCGGGTTGACGACACCCCAAGCTATACCCAGGGCGATCTGGCCGACAAGGGCCACGCCCACGTACGGTGTCCCCACATAGAGCAGACTTCCCAGGCCCACAGACATAAGCGCCACGAGCAGCGTTTTAAGGTTGACCAGGTGCGGCGGCAAGCGGAGCGCGAGCACGGCACCCAGCACCGCGCCCACGCCCGAGGCCGACGAGAGCCAGCCCATCCACTCAACGCCGACGCGTAGGACATCGCGATAGAAAAACGACTCGAGCGGATCGAAGGCACCGTAGCCAAAGTTCGAAAGAAAAATGATGCAGAAAAGTAGCGCGAGGACGCTGTTGGTGAAGACTGTCTTGATGCTGGTCACGAAGGTGGCACGGGCGGACGTCCTAGGGTTGGAGCTTTGTCCCGCACACTCCCCTTCCTCTGCCGAATCGGCATCCGCATGCCCGGCGACATGGCTGGTCTGCGGCCTAAAGCCCCAACCGGCGATGAGCGCCAACGCGGTAAAGAGCATCATGAGCACGAACACCGCGCGCGACGACGCAGCCGCCGCGACAAAGCCGCCCAGCGTGGGGCCAACGATGATACTCACATTTGAGAACATGGCGATGGCGGAGTTGATGTCTTTGAGCTCGACAGGATCGTCGGTGAGGTAAGCCGGATAGGATGTGGCGATGGGCTGGGCGAACCCCATCACAAAGCCCAGGAGCACCGCGCCGAGCAGGACGATGCCGATCGCGCTGCCAAAGGCAATGATCGCCGCGCCGGTTGCCAGCGTGCCCACGATGCTCAGCAAGAAATGACGGCGTGGGCCCCAGGCGTCGAGCGCCGCGCCACCCGCAAAGGATCCCAAGATCACGAATACGTTCATAAAAAGGACGGCCAGCGATGTTGCGACGACCGAGGCATCGTCCGCATAGGTGAGCGTTCCGATGACGCCGATAAAGTAGCTGGTCTGAAAACCGGTGTAGATGAGAAAGCGCATCGCCACCAGGCGCTTGGCCTGCACGGGCAGCGATGATTGAGGCTTTGAGAAAAGAGAAGCGAGCATGGAGACTCCTTGTTTCATGCGAATACGGACGGCGGGCATTCGCCACCGTCTGTCAAATCAATCTATCCGCATGAAACATTAAGGACGCATCGAGCCCCTTCTCTCCGTTTTTCGCCCGTCATGAACCACTTGGTAGATTGTAAGGCATGTCCCAAACATCTCCAAAGCAAAAACCACCACAAAGGTGCCTGTCTGTGGTGGCTCAATGTTATGGCAGCGCAGCGAGCCGGTTCCAAGTGTCCCAGGTCGCCCCGAAAGAGGAGCGACGCGTACTTTGGTACGCGAGCGACGGCTTGAGGGGCGAGATGGGGTGCTTGGGGCCGGCGCAGCGTCAAGCCTAAAGATGGTCTTGGATAAGGTCGCAGATGGCTCGGGCGTCGTTGATGTTGATGGCTCGGGTCG
>ERZ1034691.296-NODE-296-length-40044-cov-16.423341_pt1 | contig 40044 bp, 35 predicted proteins | sample MGYA00520638_ERZ1034691 | MGnify/ENA primary metagenome ERZ1034691 (study PRJEB33766, sample SAMN09781763) | gut metagenome | biome: gut microbiome | host: Homo sapiens | place: Madagascar | study: EMG produced TPA metagenomics assembly of the PRJNA485056 data... | reverse complement strand
CGGGAGTAAATTCCACCACCAAATGTGGTGGTGGAATTTAAAATTTCATTTTTGGGGAGCTGGAAAATGTAAAAAAACAGAGGAAAGATGCAAAATTATATGTTATAATCATGTATACACAAAATAAAATTGAAAACACAGGAGGATAAAATATGTCATATATTTACAAAACAAAAGGAACCTGTTCAACACAGATTGAGCTTGACCTCGATGGCGATGTAGTACATAACGTAAAATTTACAGGAGGCTGTAACGGAAATCTCCAGGCTATCCCAAAGCTCGTTGAAGGACTCACAGTAGCCCAGGTAGAAGAAAAAATCGGTGGAATTAAATGTGGATTTAAGAATACATCCTGCGGCGATCAGCTCGCAAAAGCATGCCGCGAAGCATATGAAGCTCAGAAGTAATGAAATAACTAGTAAAATAGCTTCCGTATATAAAAAAATGTAGCTCCAAAAGCTCTCCTTATGGGAGAGCTTTTGAATTAAAAAAAATAATTCTGCCATGCTTCGCGCACAACAAAGTGGATCCGGGAAGTACACAGTGTGTTCGGAATAAAAAATATGAACTGCCACGGTGTTCCATAAACTCAAATAGCATGAAGCACTATCACCAAAACACAGCTTGTCCGGGCAAAAAGCCGTGGCTGACTTCATATTTTTTATGAGGAATATACTGTGTGCTCCCCCGGACCTAACAGCCTCCCACGCGCGAAGCCCCCATTAAAGTTCGACATTCCCACAAATATTTTTATAAAATGTTTACAAAACATTCATCCCTTTAGGTTGTGCAATCATCCTCAAAGTGTTACAATAACACTATTGTGAGCCTGTACAAGGGCAATTTGAAGTTATAGGAGAAAAATATGAGCGCATTATCAAAAATCTTTGGTTCTCACAGCGAGAGAGAGCTTAAGAGAATTTACCCGATTGCTGACAAGGTTGAGTCGTATAAGGAAGCAATGGGAAAGCTTTCCGATGAAGAATTAAAGGATAAGACAAGGGAGTTTAAAAAGCGTCTGGAGGACGGAGCAACACTTGATGATATTCTTCCAGAGGCATTTGCTACAGTAAGAGAGGCTGCTAAGCGTGTGCTTGGCATGGAACATTATAGAGTACAGATAATCGGTGGTATTATTTTACATCAGGGACGTATTGCAGAGATGCGTACCGGTGAAGGTAAGACACTTGTTTCTACACTTCCTGCATACCTTAATGCACTTGAGGGCAAGGGTGTGTGTATTGTCACAGTCAATGATTACCTTGCAAAGCGTGATGCTGAGTGGATGGGACAGGTTCATGAGTTCTTAGGACTTAAGGTCGGCGTGGTACTTGGCGGCATGGACAATGACGAGCGCAGGGAGGCTTACGGCTGCGATATTACATACATCACAAACAATGAGCTTGGATTCGATTACCTGCGTGACAATATGGTTATCTACAAGGAACAGCTTGTTCAGAGAGGTCTTCACTATGCTATCATCGATGAGGTCGATTCAGTGCTTATCGATGAGGCACGTACACCGCTTATCATTTCTGGACAGAGCGGAAAATCGACAAGACTTTACGAGGCATGCGATATCCTGGCTACACAGATGAAGCGTGGTGAGGATGTTCCTGAGTATTCAAAGATGGATGCCATCATGGGCATTGTCCAGGACGAGACCGGTGATTTCATCGTAAATGAGAAGGACAAGGTCGTAAACCTTACACAGGATGGTGTGAAAAAGGTAGAACAGTTCTTCCATATCGAGAACCTTGCAGATCCTGAGAATCTTGAAATCCAGCACAATATCATACTTGCGCTTCGTGCGCACAACCTCATGTTCAAAGATCAGGACTATGTGGTAAAGGATGATGAGGTGCTTATTGTAGATGAGTTTACCGGACGTATCATGCCTGGACGCCGTTATTCGGACGGACTGCATCAGGCTATCGAGGCAAAGGAGCATGTAAAGGTTAAGAGAGAGAGCAAGACCCTTGCCACAATCACATTCCAGAACTTTTTCAACAAGTTTGACAAGAAGGCCGGTATGACAGGTACAGCTCTCACAGAGGAAAAAGAGTTCCGTGATATCTATGGCATGGATGTTGTCGAGATACCTACAAATAAGCCGGTAGCGCGTATTGATTTGCAGGATGCTGTATACGCTACCAAAAAGGAAAAGTTCAAGGCAGTTGTGGATGCGGTTAAAGAGGCACATGAAAAGGGACAGCCTGTTCTTGTAGGTACAATCACCATCGAGACATCAGAGCTTTTGAGCGGCATGCTCAAGAGAGAGGGAATCCCTCACACAGTATTAAATGCCAAGTTCCATGAGAAAGAGGCAGAGATTGTTGCACTTGCAGGACAGCACGGTGCAGTTACAATAGCAACCAACATGGCAGGCCGTGGTACCGATATTAAGCTTGACGATGAGGCAAAGGCTGCCGGAGGTCTTAAGATTATCGGTACAGAACGCCATGAGTCAAGACGTATAGACAATCAGCTCCGTGGACGTGCAGGACGTCAGGGAGATCCGGGTGAGTCACAGTTCTTCATCTCACTTGAGGACGACCTCATGAGACTTTTCGGTTCAGAGCGTCTGATGGGCGTTTTCAATGCGCTCGGAGTACCGGAGGGCGAGCAGATCCAGCATAAGATGCTCACATCTGCTATCGAGAAGGCTCAGGAGAAAATTGAGGCCAACAACTTTGGTATTCGTAAAAATCTTCTCGAGTATGACCAGGTGGACAATGACCAGAGAGAGATTATCTACAGCGAGCGTATGAAGGTGCTTAACGGTGACAACATGCGTGATGCTATCCTTAAGATGGTTCAGGAGCAGGTTGAGAAGTCTGTCGACAGATGTATTTCCGAGGAAATTGACAGAGCTGACTGGGATCTTGTAGAGCTAAACGAGCTTGTGCTTCCGGTCATTCCGCTTGATCCGATTACAAAAGAGGATATTGAGTCAATCAAGAATGCAAAGCAGCTTAAGCAGTACTTAAAGGAAAAGGCTGTTATGCTTTATGAGCAGAAGGAGACAGAATTCCCTGAGCCTGAGCAGTTCAGAGAGATTGAGCGTGTCGTGCTTCTTCGTGTAATCGACAGAAAGTGGATGGATCACATCGATGATATGGCACAGCTTCGTCAGGGAATCGGCTTACAGGCTTATGGACAGAAAGATCCAATCGTAGAGTACAAGATGGCAGGCTTTGATATGTTTGACGACATGATTTCAGCTATTCAGGAGGATACTGTCAGACTGCTGTATCATGTACAGGTTGAGCAGAAGGTTGAGCGAGAGCAGGTTGCAAAGATTTCGGGCACAAACAAGGATGAGTCAGCACAGAATGCACCAAAGCGCCGTGCAACAGCCAAGGTATATCCGAACGACCCATGTCCATGTGGCAGTGGCAAGAAATATAAGCAGTGCTGTGGACGCGTGAAGTAAATCTTGAATTGATAGTGAAGAATTTTAGAGATTTTGACATAATAAAAAGCGAAAAGAGGGATTGATACACTGACTAATGCAGAAGCTTGGGATTATGCAATCGGAATGATCAGTAGAAAATGCGGTGATCATATACGCCAGATAAATCTTTATGGTTCTTATGCAAGGGGAGTTTTGTATGGAACAGCTTGAAAAACAAAAGGAAAATTAAAATGAATGAGGATGTCCCTCAGGGTATGAAGCCCTGAGGGATATTTTTATGTAAAAGGATATTAATTACTTTTATGGTGCAAGTTTCTGACAATATAGATCGTTTCCGGGCTTTACAAATGATTCGGGTCACTTGTCGATAGTAGGGAAGATATTAGCACTCTTCGGTTTATTTTCTTTTCTCCATTGCGAAGGTGATATTTTATAGGTGTTCTTAAATGCTCTTGAAAAGTGGAGTTGATTTGGATAACCTACTCCTTTTCCAATATCACGAATGGATAAGTCAGTTAGTTGCAATAACTGTGCAGCTTTAGACATTCGATAGCTAAGTAGCAGTTGTTGTGGGCTTTGTCCGGTATGTTTTTTTAACAGTCGGCTAAGATAACTTCTGCTAATATTGCAAAATGCCGCAATGTCTTCTACTGTAATATCATTATGGGAATTCTGCTCAATGAAATGCACAGCTCCTTTAATGTAAGAATCAGAAATGCGCTCCCCGGTGATCAGTCTCCGATCTTTTGATGAGCGTATCATATAATCCATACATTCGTATAATTTTGCAATCATTCCAAAAGAGGATGCAGGCTCTTTAGAAAATGTCATCTCTAGTATTTTATCTTTTAATATAGCAGAAAGTGCACGATCCGAGGCATGATAGATGTGATAAGTAATGCAGCAGTTGTGATGGCAGGAGTTCTTGCAGTGGTGCTTACAGCATGTGGATCTAATGGAAAAAGAGCAGACGGAGATGGAAAGCTTGTTTTTTTAAAGTTGTTTTTACTGTATAAAAAGAAGTTGTAAAAGGACATAATTATGGTATAATTAGACCATATGGACGAGGAGGTGTTTATTATGCCACAAATAATTCCAATTAAAGATTTGAAAAATACATCAGAGATTTCTGATATGTGCCACAAGACAGAGGAGCCGATTTATGTAACAAAAAATGGCTATGGCGATATGGTTATCATGAGTATGGAGATTTATGAGTCAACAATGAAACAAATCGCTATGTACAGAGATATTGAGATATCTGAAAAGCAGATAGAGGCAGGACAGGTAAAGGATGCCAGAACAGCACTGAAAGAAACGAGGGCAAAGTATGGCTTATAAATTGAACGTTACTGAGCATGCCGATGAACTGCTTGATAATCTTGTATATCATCTGGTTAATCGCTTAAAGAATAAACAGGCAGCCAGACATCTGCTGGATAGCATAGATATTGTATATGATAGGTTGGAAAATAACCCATATCAGTATCCGGAGTGCAGGGACACATATCTTGCCAAGAAAGGATATCGTGAGGCAGTAGTTCCACAGATGAATTATATTGTCATATTTGATGTGAGAGTGGATGTTGTGAATGTAGTTGGTATATTCCACCAGTTAGAGAATTATCAGAGCAAATTATAATATGTTTTGGGGTAGAACAGAGTCAGTCGAAAGGCTGGCTCTAATTTTTTGCACATTTTTCGCAGACAAGCGAATAACTGAACAGTTCATACAACTTTTTAAGAAAGATACATTCCTTGCGTATGCACAAAAGAATAAAGCTATAGAAGTCAATGTGGCAAAGAATGTGAGAATACCAAAGAGTGAGAAAGAATCGGGCTATCATGTAAGGATTATAAAAAAGATAAGCGTGATATAAACAAAAATGATAGTGAGTTAGATCAAAAAACATGGGACATTCTGAGGAAATTGTTACGATAGACCATTATATCGACCAAGCTATGGTGTCGGCAGTTAAGCTCGATGCATTAGATCCTTTTATATTAGAATTTGTTCCCAAATAACACTACTGGTTAGAAAATATCAGGGAACAGACGTTCTGATTTAGATAGACAAAATTGAAGTTTTGTAGTAGAATAATATGCACATGGCATACTATTACAAAGCATCAATTTTGTCTTTTTTATTTGTGAAATATAATTAGATTGATATTTTGTATATTTCGCAGATTTCACAAAATCGCGATTCTGAATGTCCGGTCTTAATAGTTCAGAAAAAACATATGATTTGTTAATGAACTGTTGGTGACCCAATTGTTACTCTGGTCGATTTTCGGACTTTTTTGAGTATGTAAGAGTGCGAATAGTTGCCTTATAGTGAACATTTTTTGATATAAAATTTGGAGGAAAACGGTATTATGGAGTTCAAATTACACGCCCCATATGAGCCTACTGGTGACCAGCCAGAGGCGATAAAAGAGCTCGTAGAAGGCTTTCAAGAAGGCAATCAATTCCAGACTTTACTAGGGGTTACGGGTTCTGGCAAGACTTTTACGATGGCGAATGTAATCGCACAACTAAATAAGCCGACCCTTATTATAAGTCATAATAAAACCTTGGCGGGGCAGCTCTATGGTGAGATGAAGGAATTTTTCCCCGAAAATGCAGTAGAGTATTTTGTCTCCTACTACGACTATTACCAGCCGGAGGCTTATGTGCCGCAGTCTGATACGTACATAGCCAAGGATTCCTCTGTAAATGATGAGATAGATAAGCTCAGGCTTTCAGCCACGGCAGCGCTCACAGAGCGAAAGGACGTCATTGTCGTGGCATCGGTTTCCTGCATATACGGACTTGGAAGTCCTGATGAATGGACAGGCATGAGTATTTCGCTGCGCCCGGGGCAGGAGAGGGACAGGGATGATCTCGCGAGGGCTCTCATAGATTTACAGTACACCAGGAATGATATGGATTTTCACCGAGGCACCTTCAGAGTGCACGGTGATGTGCTTGATATATTTCCGGCAAATGCCGATGATACAGCAATCAGGGTTGAGTTTTTCGGTGATGAGATAGATCGGATAGTGGAGGTTGATGTGCTGACCGGCGAGGTAAAGTGCTCGCTTGAGCACACGATGATTTTCCCTGCATCCCACTATGTAGTTTCGCAGGAGAAGATAAATGAGGCCTGCCTCAATATAGAGAAAGAGCTTGATGAGCGTGTGAAGTATTTTAAAGGCGAGGACAAGCTCATAGAGGCTCAGCGAATAGCAGAGAGGACCAATTTTGACATAGAGATGATGAGGGAGACAGGCTTCTGCTCAGGAATTGAGAACTATACGAGACATCTGAACTTTGCAAAGCCGGGGGAGCCTCCTATGACACTCATAGATTTCTTCCCGGATGATTTTCTCATAATCGTGGATGAATCACATATCACGATTCCGCAGATAGGCGGTATGTATGCGGGGGACCGCTCCAGAAAGACCACTCTTGTGGACTATGGCTTCAGACTGCCATCGGCCCTTGACAACAGACCTCTCAATTTCGAGGAGTTCGAGGGAAAAATAGACCAGATGCTCTTTGTCTCAGCCACTCCGAATAAGTATGAGAATGAGCATGAGCTGCTTCGTGCGGAGCAGATTATCAGACCGACAGGACTTTTGGATCCTGAGATATCAGTGCGCCCTGTTGAGGGACAGATTGATGACCTTGTGTCAGAGGTCAATAAGGAGACTGCAAACCATCACAAGGTGCTTATCACCACACTCACAAAGCGTATGGCTGAGGATCTCACAAACTATATGGCAGAGCTTGGCATCAGGGTAAAGTACCTGCATTCAGATATAGATACACTTGAGAGAGCGGAGATAATACGTGACCTGCGTCTTGACGTATTTGACGTGCTCGTCGGCATCAATCTGCTCAGGGAGGGCCTTGATATCCCGGAGATTACACTTGTTGCCATACTCGATGCGGATAAGGAGGGCTTCCTTCGTTCAGAGACCTCACTTATACAGACGATAGGACGTGCCGCACGTAACAGTGAGGGCCATGTTATCATGTATGCTGACAAGATTACAGACTCCATGCGTGTCGCAATTGACGAGACAAAGCGTCGTAGAAAGGTACAGGAAGAGTACAATGAGGCTCACGGCATCACGCCACAGACTATACAGAAATCCGTGCGTGATCTCATAGCTATCTCAAAGAAGGTAGCGGCCGATGAGAATGCTCTTGACAAAGATCCGGAGTCAATGAGCAAAAAAGAGCTTGAGAAGCATATTGCAGATATAGAGAAAAAGATGAAAAAAGCAGCGGCAGAGCTCAATTTCGAGGCGGCTGCTGAGTACAGGGATAAGCTTATTATGCTTAAAAACACATTGAGAGACGTAAAATAAAAGCTTATAACATCCGGAAGCAATTTGGAGGAACACAAATTATGGCAAAAAAAGAAAGAAAATACATCAAAATACGAGGTGCCAGCGAACACAATCTAAAGTGCGTCAGTCTCGACATCCCGAGAGATGAGTTTGTTGTTTTTACAGGGCTTTCAGGCTCCGGCAAGTCATCACTGGCATTTGATACCATATATGCTGAGGGGCAGCGCAGGTACATGGAGTCACTTTCATCGTATGCGCGTCAGTTTTTAGGGCAGATGGAGAAGCCGAATGTGGAGTCTATAGAGGGACTTCCGCCTGCCATTTCCATTGACCAGAAATCCACCAACAAGAACCCACGTTCAACTGTCGGAACGGTCACAGAGATATATGATTACTTCAGACTGCTTTATGCAAGAATTGGAATACCACACTGTCCGAAGTGCGGGCGCGCCATTACAAAGCAGACGATAGACCAGATGGTGGATACTGTTATGGCGCTGCCTGAGCGCACACGTATCCAGCTTCTTGCACCGGTGGTCAGAGGCCGCAAGGGTGAGCACCAGAAGCTGTTCGAGAGAGCCAAAAAGAGCGGATATGTGCGTGTGATTGTAGACGGTAGCATGTATGAGCTCTCCGAGGATATTCCAATGGAGAAAAATATAAAGCACAATATTGATATTGTTGTTGACCGTCTGGTTGTAAAGCCTGGCATAGAAAAGAGGCTTACTGATTCACTTGAAAATGTATTTGAACTGACAGAGGGCAATGCCATAGTTGATATTGTGGATGGCGAACAGATGACCTTTTCCCAGAACTTTGCGTGCCCTGACTGTGGCATAAGCATAGATGAGGTTGAGCCGAGAAGCTTCTCCTTCAACAATCCGTTCGGAGCATGTCCGACCTGCTACGGACTCGGCTACAAGATGGAGTTTGACCCGCAGCTTATGGTGCCTGACTCATCGCTTTCCATATCTGAGGGTGCCATACAGGTGATGGGCTGGCAGTCATGTACAGACCCAAAGAGCTATACCTATGCGACACTTCGTGCGCTGCATGAGGGTTATGGGCTTCCTCTAGACACACCGATTGATGATTTATCTGCAGATATGAAAAAGCTGCTTTTTTACGGTGGAGATGGCAGGGTGCTCAAGGTCAGATACAAGGGTCAGAGAGGCGAAGGCGTCTATGATCTTGTATGGAACGGCCTTGTGGACAATGTTGAGCGCCGATACAAGGAGACCTTTTCTGATACGGCAAAGGCAGAGTATGAGCAGTTTATGCGCATTACTCCGTGTACGAGCTGTAAGGGGCAGAGGCTTAAGCCATCTTCACTTGCCGTTACGGTTGCGGATAAGAACATATATGAGATGACCTCCATGTCTGTGAAGGAGCTTGTGAAGTTCCTTGCTGATATAGAGCTTACAGAGCAACAGCACTATATAGGAGACCAGATACTAAAGGAAATCCGTGCGAGAGTTGGCTTTTTGCAGCAGGTCGGCCTTGATTACCTCACCCTTACTCGCGGCACGGCAAGCCTCTCAGGCGGGGAAGCCCAGCGAATCAGGCTTGCCACGCAGATAGGCTCAGGACTTGTAGGTGTGGCATATATACTTGATGAGCCAAGTATCGGACTGCATCAGAGGGATAACGACAAGCTGCTCGGTGCACTTATGAATCTTAAGAATCTGGGAAATACGCTCATAGTTGTGGAGCATGATGAGGATACCATGCGTGCAGCAGATTATATCGTGGATGTAGGACCGGGAGCCGGCTCGCACGGCGGTGAGATAGTGGCAGCAGGCTCGTTAAAGGACATTATAAAGTGCAAAAAATCACTCACAGGAGCATATCTGAGCGGTAAAATAAAGATACCGGTGCCACTGGAGAGGCGCAAGCCAAGCGGATATATCACGATAAGAGGAGCCAGGGAGAATAACCTGAAAAATATTGATGTGCAGATACCTCTTGGTATCATGACCTGTGTTACAGGCGTGTCGGGCTCGGGAAAGAGCTCATTGACCAATGAGATACTCTACAAGCATCTGGCCAAATCCTTAAACAGAGCCAGGTGTATCGCGGGGGATCACGACGGTATAGATGGTCTTGAACAGCTTGATAAGGTCATAGACATCGACCAGTCACCGATAGGCCGTACACCCCGCTCTAATCCTGCCACATATACAGGTGTGTTTGACATGATAAGAGACCTGTTTGCATCAACACCTGATGCCAAGGCAAAGGGCTATAAAAAGGGCCGTTTCAGTTTCAATGTAAAGGGCGGTCGGTGTGAGGCCTGCGGCGGCGATGGAATCCTTAAGATAGAGATGCATTTCCTGCCTGATGTATATGTGCCGTGTGAGGTCTGTGGAGGCAAACGATATAACAGGGAGACACTCGATGTAAAGTACAAGGGCAAGAGTATATACGATGTTCTTGATATGACAGTGGAGGAGGCACTTGAGTTTTTCAAAAATGTGCCAAAGATACAGAACAAAATCCAGTCGCTCTATGATGTCGGACTATCCTACGTGAAGCTGGGACAGCCGTCCACAGAGCTTTCGGGTGGTGAGGCGCAGCGTATCAAGCTTGCCACAGAGCTTAGCAGAAAGAGCACCGGAAAGACCATATATATACTTGATGAGCCTACCACAGGACTGCACTTTGCAGATGTACACAAGCTTGTGGAGATACTGCGCAGGCTCTCGGACGGAGGCAATACTGTAGTTGTTATCGAGCACAACCTCGACGTGATAAAGACAGCTGACTATATCATAGATATGGGACCTGAGGGCGGAGACGGCGGCGGAACCGTCATAGCGCAGGGCACACCTGAGGAGATATGCGAGGTAAAACAGTCATATACAGGCCGGTTTTTGAAACCATATCTGGAAAAAGACAAGGATAAACTTTAAAATTTTATTAAATATGACCTTTTTCAAAAAAAAAGTTTGAAAAATGGGATTTATTGTATATAATAAGAGAGTGTATGTGTAAATTTAAAGATATGGCAGGAAAGGGGCTATTAAAATGGTCGGATCAGATATCGGAATCGATTTAGGAACAGCAAGTATACTTGTTTATATAAAAGGAAAGGGTGTTGTGTTAAAGGAGCCTTCAGTAGTAGCTTTTGACAGGGACACCAACAAGATTAAGGCAATCGGAGAGGAAGCACGCCTCATGCTCGGAAGGACACCGGGTAATATCGTTGCAGTCAGACCGCTGCGTCAGGGTGTTATCTCAGATTATACAGTTACAGAGAAGATGATCAAGCACTTCATCCAGAAGGCGCTTGGTAAGAAGAGCTTCAGAAAGCCGCTCGTGAGCGTATGTGTGCCAAGTGGTGTTACTGAGGTTGAGAAGAAGGCCGTTGAAGATGCTACATTTGCAGCAGGAGCCAGAGATGTTAAGATTATCGAGGAGCCAATCGCAGCTGCAATCGGTGCAGGTATTGATATTTCAAAGCCATGCGGAAATATGATAGTAGATATCGGAGGCGGTACATCAGATATAGCAGTTATCTCACTCGGTGGTTCGGTAGTCAGCACATCTATCAAGATAGCCGGAGACGATTTTGATGAGGCAATTGTCAGATACATGAGAAAGAAGCATAACCTTCTCATCGGAGAGAGAACAGCTGAGGATATCAAAATCAAGATTGGTACATGCTACCCTCTCGCACAGCCGGAGACAATTGAGGTAAGAGGAAGAAACCTTGTAACAGGACTTCCAAGGACTATTACAGTCAGCTCAGAGGAGACAGAGGAAGCACTTCGTGAGGCAACTCTTCAGATAGTTGAGGCAGTGCACTCAGTGCTTGAAAAGACTCCACCGGAGCTTGCAGCCGATGTCGCAGACAGAGGAATCGTGCTTACAGGAGGCGGTTCACTGCTCAGAGGTCTTGAGGAGCTTATCGAGGAAAAGACCGGCATCAATACAATGACTGCAGAGCAGCCTATGACATGTGTTGCTATCGGTACAGGAAAGTATGTAGAGTTTCTTGCAGGCAAGAGAGATGAAGAATTCTAGAATATACGTTTTATAACAGGCAGCCGTGAGGGCGATGATATGTCCCTGCATTGCAGGAATGTATTGTCGCTTTTTTGTTAATATTGTTACAAATGGGGATATTACAGTCAGGGGGATTAATGAACAAAATAAAGGATATTGGGAGAGGTGTAATCAATCTGGTATTTCCACCGCGCTGTCCGGTATGTGATGGTATAATCGGTCCGGTTGAGAGATATATACACAGCAGATGCTGTGAAAAGCTCTTTCCGGTTGAGCAGCCACAGTGTATGCGCTGCGGGAAGCCGGTTTTGTCTGAGCTAAGAGAGTATTGTGACGACTGCGCACGGGCACTCGAGCATCACAGGCAGATGCGGGAGGATGACAGCTACAGGCAGGGCAAGGCACTTTTTGCATACAAGGGCAGCATAAAGCAGACCATGTACAGGTTCAAGTATTCAAACAGACGTGAGTATGCGGCTTATTTTGCACAGACAGCAGTGGAAAGATATTCGGACTGGATACAGAGCTGTGGGATAGATGTTATTATTCCGGTGCCGATGCACCGTAAAAAGATGCGCCAGAGAGGCTACAATCAGGCAGAGTGTTTTGCAAGGGCATTGTCTGAAAAAACAGGCATAAGGATGGCAAAAGGGCTTGTGCGCAGAGTGAAAAATACCAGTCCACTCAAGACAATGGGGTATGTTGAACGCAGAAATTGTCTCGAGGGGGCTTTTCAAGTGGCGGATAGTATTGTACAATATGACCAAATACTAATAGTAGATGATATATATACTACAGGCAGTACGGCGGAGTCGATTGGGCACGAGATAGCAAAGAAATGTCCCGGCCGTGTATATGTGCTGTGTATTTGCATAGGACAGGGAAGTTAGGAGGGTTTTATCAGATGAGAATATCTAATTGTAAGGGCTGTGGCAGAATATTTAATGTACTGTCAGATGAGCAGTACTGCCCGAACTGCCAGAAAAAAATGGATGAGAAATTTGATATAGTAAAGAGATTTGTTGAGGATAATCCAAATGTGCCGGTTGAGACAGTGGCCAAGGAGACCGATACATCCATGAAGCAGATAAATAGGTGGATACGTGAGGAAAGGCTTTCGTTTTCACCGGATTCATCATATGGTATACCATGCGAGAACTGTGGCAGGATGATACGTACAGGCAGATTTTGTGAGGAGTGCAAGACTAAGCTCACAAACACACTACGCAGTGCCCTTGACACACCAAAGAGCCAGGATAAGCAGCTGTGGCAGCAGGATGACAAAAACCGTATGAGATATATCAGGTAACAGGTAAGAGGATGATTTATGATAAACGAAGAAAAAGTAAGGGAACTGTTTAATATTGCTCTTTGTGACAGCAAAAGCGATGACAGCCGTGTGCAGAAGCAGTCCGCAAGCTACTACGGATGGGACTATATATGGAAAGAGGGCTTAAAAAGCTTCTTTACGGGTACATTCGCATTTGCAGGGCTTGTTGTGATGTGGGTTGCTGTCAATGCAGCAGAGCTTTTGGACAGAATCAATAAGCTCGATTTTAAGGCAATAGGTGTCACAATAGGCATACTGTATATTGCATTTATGGCAGTTTACATTTTTGTTACAATTGTGGTGTATACTGCAAGATATAAGGTCGGCAGAAGGGAAGTGCGCAGATACGCAAATCACCTGAAGGCAGTGGGCAGAATATATTCCCGTGAGGAAAAGATTAAGCGTTAGGGAGGCTTTATGAACAAGTTACTGGAAATTAAGGATAAGACAGTCAAATTTTGCGGTGAGTATGAGCACTTTATACTTCCGGTTGTGAGATTTGCCGTTGCATTTATCGCATTTATAACAATAGATTTGAATATCGGCTATATGGCGAAAATCAGCTCGATGCTTGTGGCACTGCTTTTAGCGCTTGTGTGTGCACTGCTTCCGGTGAATGCAATACTCTGGATTGCTTCGATTATGATACTTTTAGATATGTATGCGCTGTCCATAGAGGTTTTTGCTATCACATTTGTACTTTTTTTAGTACTGTATTTTGTCTATTTTCGTTTTGCACCGAAGGATGGCATGCTTGTGATACTCACACCTATATGCTTTCAGCTTCACATACCATCTGTTGTGCCGGTTGCAGCAGGTCTTTTAAGAAGAGCTTATTCGGTTGTTGCAATAATATGTGGCACACTGCTGTACTATTTCCTTGACGGAATCAGACAGAATGCATCAGCGCTTGCAGAGGTGGTAGATAAAAAGGGGCAGAGCACTACAAAGCTCAATGTGACAATGGGACAGCTTCTTGACAACAAAGAGATGTTTATAGTTATGGCAATCTTTGTTATCACCACACTGGTGGTGTATCAGGTCAGACGATTGAAAATCAACAATTCATGGACTGTTGCTACCATAGCAGGAGGGCTCATACAGTTGGTTGCACTTGTTGTTGCTTATCTGGTGCTCGGACTGCCGGAGAAGATAATCTGGCTTGTGCTCAGCACTGTAGCAGCTATTTTTGCAGGGGTTGTCATACAGTTTATATTTATGAATCTTGACTATGCACGTACAGAAAACGTACAGTTTGAGGATGATGAATATTACTATTACGTCAAGGCAGTTCCAAAGAAGATGATTGCCAAGGAGGAAAAGGTTGTAAAGCACTTTGGCAATACAGGAAGCCTTGGAAAGAAGATACCGAGACATAATCAGGAAAATATCAGCAAAGAGGCTATTGCAAAAGATCTCGAAATAGACGAAAATATATTTGAGGATGATAAATAGTTACATAGTATAAGAGAAAGGAGGGCGCTATGGATAATGTGAGTGGTGTATTGATACGATTCAAGGACCAGTTCCTTACATTCACAAATGTGCCGGGCATCAAAATCGGTGTGATAGACATTATAGAGATACTTATTATTTCAGTGCTCTTCTATCATATACTTTTGTGGATAAAGACCACGAGGGCATGGAATCTGTTCAAGGGTCTTATTATCATACTGTTGTTTGTACTTGTTGCAGCATTGTTCCAGATGGATACCATACTGTGGCTTGCTGAGAAGCTCTTCAATGTAGGTCTCGTGGCGCTAGTTGTTATTTTCCAGCCGGAGCTTCGAAATGCCCTGGAGAATATCGGTGGCAAGACCTTTCTGGGGGATTTTTTCAATACAGGCAAGGGCGAGACAGAGAAATTTTCTGACAAGACAATCGACGAGCTGGTGCGTGCATGCTTTGCGATGGGCAGGGTAAAGACAGGAGCACTAATAGTCATGGAGGATGAAATCAATCTGGGAGAGTATATCAGAACAGGAATAGATGTGGATGCCATACTTACAAGTCAGCTCCTCATCAATATTTTTGAGAAAAATACACCGCTTCATGACGGAGCGGTTATCGTGCGTGGCAACCGTGTGGTGTCAGCTACATGTTACCTTCCGCTATCAGACAGCCTGTCACTCTCGAAGGATTTGGGAACCAGACACCGTGCAGCGGTCGGAGTCAGCGAGGTAAGTGATTCGCTTACTATCATAGTTTCAGAGGAGACAGGATCAGTTTCTACAGCATACAAGGGGCAGATTGAGCACGATATAGATGCCGATCATCTGCGTACACAGCTTAAGCTCCTGCAGAACAGACACAGGGAGCCTGGTAAGTTTGAATTAATTAAAAGGAGGTTTAAGAATGGGAAAGAAGCTTCTAAAAACCTTCACAAATAATATAGGCTTTAAAATACTTGCGATAGCATTTGCATTTATACTCTGGCTTGTGGTCTACAATCTCAATGACCCGGTCAAGACAAAGACATTTACCACAACAGTCACAGTTACAGGGCGCGATTCGGTTGTTGACAAGGGGCTATGGCCTACCATCAAGGATTCGGAAAAGACTATCAGCTTTTCGGTATCTGGCAAGAGAAGCTATCTGAACGAGCTTGATGATTCCGATTTTTACGCAAATGTCGACCTTGCAAATATCATAGTAGATAAGGATGATACGAATAAGGCAAACGTAAAGGTAGATATTGGATGCACCAAGTATAGACATTCGATTACTTTCAACGGTGGAGACCATATGCTCTCATTGTCGGTTGAGAAATATATGCAGAAGCAGTTTGAAGTAAAGGTATCAGTGGATGGAAGTCTTTCAGGTGCGAAAGCACTGGGAAACAAGCCACAGGCAAATCCAAAGGTAGTAAAGGTCGGAGGCCCTGAGTCTATTGTTTCAACTATAGCATCGGCCAATGTAAATATAAAGGTCGATGACAATACCATAATATCAGATAATCAGATAACTGATCGCGGTGATCTCACTCTGATTGATGATAATGGCGATGAAGTCGATATATCAAAGCTTGATGTGGACAGCCAGTATCAGTCTATAGCAGTGACAGTTGACGTCCTAAGTACCAAGGAGGTGCCTATCAAGTGTACTACGACAGGCTCACCGGCAGGAGGAAAGAGCGTGCTCGGAGTAGAACTATCAGAGGAGTCTGTAATGCTCAAAGGTAATGCAGAAGCATTGAACAATATTACATCTATAGATGTGGGCCCAATCGATATATCGGGCGCAACAGACGATATAAGTACATCTGTTGACCTGACAGGATATCTGCCGGATGGAGTTTTTATAGTGAACTCATCCAAGGCAAAGCTCAGTATAGATATAAAGATTGAAACAAATGCGACTTCAACCATGACGCTGAACAGCTCCAATATCACATATGACGGACTTGAAGAGGGATATACGCTTACATTTGTAACAGATAAGAGCAGTGTCATAGTAAGCGGCACCAAGTCTGATATAGATACACTTTCGGGAACTACACTGAAGGGTAAAATTGATGTGACAGGCCTTGATGCAGGTACACATACAGTGACGGTAAAGCCGAATCTGGATGAGACCAAGTACACATGGGGCGAGATAAAGGTTCAGATAGTTATCGGAAGGAAAGGTGACGGAGGCGGCACAACGGGAACTGATGGTACAGGAACAGCCTCGGGCTCAACAACAGGCGGTACAACATCAGGCAGCAACAGCGCAGGTGGTTCATCATCAGCTGGTACGTCATCGGGCAGCACATCGTCAGGAAACACCGCAAATAACGGCTCTGACAGTTCATCACATTGATAGATATATAACCGAAAAGAGGTAATAAAAGTGGTAGCACAAAAAATAATAATCAAGAATCCTACCGGATTACATTTACGTCCGGCCGGCAATCTCTGCAAAGAGGCAATGAAATTTAAATCAAAGGTAACATTTATATATGACGAGAAAAATGTAGCTAATGCAAAGAGTGTACTTTCAGTGCTTGGAGCATGCATAAAGTCAGGCGATGAGATAGAACTTATCTGCAATGGCGAGGATGAGAGTGAGGCGCTTGAACACCTTATACAGTACATCAAGGATGGACTTGGAGAGTAGTACACAAGGAAACAGGTATACATGGAGAAACATATATGGAGAAGCTTTTAACCATAGTCGTTCCGGCTTACAATGTTGAAAAGTATATAAAGAACTGTCTTGACTCGTTTATAGATTTGTCTGTGCTCAGAAGTCTGGAGATACTCATAGTGGATGATGGTTCCACAGATTCCACAGCCAGCCTGGCACATACCTACGAGCAGAAATATCCATACAGCTTCAAGGTGCTCTCCAAGGAGAACGGAGGCCATGGATCTACCATCAACTATGCGATACCGCGTGCAACAGGAAAGTATTTCAAGGTGGTGGATGGTGATGACTGGCTGGACAAGAGCCTTTTGCCACAATTTGTACAGCTTTTGAAGCACACGCACTCGGATGTCATATCCAATGACTTCAACCTGGTGGATGATAGGACAAAGAAGGTCACAAAGCGCAGAAAGGCAGTGTCCAACTCTTATCACTACAACAGAGAGTGGGGCTTTGCTGAGGCAGTCATGGACCCGCTGATCACTATACATTCCATGACCATCCGTACTGATGTATTGCAGAAGAATGATATTCGTGTGGATGAGCACTGCTTTTACGAGGACCAGGAGTATATACTCTACCCTATACCATACTGCACAAGCATCACGTTTTCACCACTGCCGCTGTATCAGTACAGACTTGGAAGGAGTGGTCAGAGCGTGGACATAAAGATGATGATCAAGCGTCATGACCAGCACCTTAAGGTGCTTGATGCACTGTTTGAGTACAACAACGTGCATGGCAATCTGCAGACCTACAAGAAGCAGTACCTTGAGCGCGGCATAGCCGAGGCAGTCGATGATGAGTACCAGATATTTCTGGCAAAGGGCAATGATACAAGGAACGTTGAGCAGATGAAGAAGTTTGACGAGATGCTGCGTGAGGAGCACCCAGGAGTGTACCAGGCGTGCAGCAGGAAGAGCGTCTGGATGCTTAGAAAAACAGGTTTTAAGATATTTCCGATGGCAGCATTGGTCTATAGCAGACTGCGTGGTAATTAATTTTATGAATAGGCGTAATGAGTATGCAATACTCTTTTTAATAATAGTAATCAGGACGGATAGAACAGTTAATGAGTAAAATATTATCAATCATAATACCAACATATAATGCAGAAAAGTTTCTGAATAAGGGGCTGTCGTCATTTCTGGTATGCAGGGATACAGATGCACAGACAGCACAGCACAACTGTAAAATGGCAACGGATGGCCGCTTTGAGGAAATAGATATTGACAAGGCTATACTCGATAAGCTTGAGGTGATAGTCGTAAATGACGGCACACCTGACAGAAGTGTTGAAGTGGCACAGAAATTTGTGGACTGGTATCCGGATACCTTTGTCATAGTAAATAAGACAAATGGTGGACACGGTTCTGCAATCAACACAGGCGTGGAGCATGTGAGAGGAAAGTATTTAAAGGTGGTCGATGCAGATGACTGGGTAGATACGCTTGCACTAAAGAAGTTAATTACTACATTGCAAGTATTAGAGGCAGCACAGGAAAAGCAGGATACGCGTGTCATGGATGCTATGTTGATGAGCTATACTACCTACGATCTGCAGAAAGCAGCCAAAGGAGATATACCTTACGAGGAGCATCTTGTTGTTCCGGGAACAAAGCATGATAAGAGTGTGGATATTCAAAATCTGGGAGGACCATATTCATCACAGGTGATAGCAAAACACTTTGATGATGTATACTGGGGACTTACATTTCACGGCATATTATATAACACTGCATTTTACAGAGGACTTGCACATAAACTGGCAGAGGGCATTTTCTATGAGGATCAGGAATATGCTGCAGTGCCGATGGCATATGCTGATACCATATATGTATATGATGAGCAATTATATCAGTATAGGATAGGCGATGTAAGCCAGAGCATATCTATGGAAAGCTCGCTTAAGAGGCTGTCTCACTATGAGACGGTTATCAGAACATTGATTGCTGAAGGGTGTAATTCAGAAGAATTTGCACCGGGAGGTAAGCAAATATGGGGCATAAAGACTGCAAAGTTCATAGATGATTACTATCAGCTGTGTCTTATAAAAAATCCGGACAAAAAGATGCTGAGAGATAGGATGGAGAAATTTACATCTGAGATAAAGTCGGCTGACGGATATATATATGGTCTGATAGAAAAGAACTACAAGGTTTTTAGGCTGTTAAATAGGCTTCATATGAATGAAAAAGTTTATCAGAAGGTGTTTATACCAATGGTGCACTTAATCAGAAAATAATCATGAAAGAAACCAGAGAAGAGATGGAAACGAAAGTATTATCAATAATTGTACCCACATACAAAGCAGAACAGTTCCTTGACAAAGGCTTGAGCAGCTTTATACTTGACGATGGGCTTATGGACAAGCTCGAGGTAATTGTGGTGGACGACGGAACACCTGATAATAGTGTTGAAGTGGCTGAAAAGTATATTAGCAGATATCCGGGAACATTTAGGGTACTTAGTAAGAAAAATGGAGGACATGGTTCTGCCATAAATGCCGGTATACAGGTAGCGGAGGGAAAATACTTTCAGGTGGTAGATGCGGATGACTGGGTAGATACGGACGTATTGTCAGATACAGTGGAAATGCTTGAAAAAAATGATGCAGATGCGTTTATACATGCACATCGCACATATGATATAAGCACGGAGCAGATAGAACACAAGCATGTGCGGTGTCCGGACGAGTCTAAACAATACAATCTTGAGCAGATGATGAGCTTTTGGGATGATATATACTGGGGCCTTACATTCCACGGAGTATTGTACAATACAGAGTTCTACAGACAGCTTGGATACAGCCTTATAGAGGGAGTATACTATGAGGATCAGGAGTATTCGACTATACCGCTTGCATTTGCACAAAAGATTAGGATATATGATGGAGAACTATATGTTTATCGTATAGGAGATGTCAATCAGAGTGTCAGTACCAAAAGCCTTATAAAACGTCTGCCGGATTTGGAACAGGTGATAATCCGTCTGGCACAGGGATGTAGCCTGAAGGAAAAATTTGCAACGGGCGGTGAGCGATATTGGCTTAAAAAGCTCACAAAGTGTGTCACAGACTACTATCATGTGGCTCTTATAATCAATTCTGATAAGAGAGCAGGCCGGAAAAGAGTGAAAGAACTGAATAGAAAGCTGCGTGGAGAGTATCCATGGCTGTATGATATGTGCCATGCGAAATACATGATATTTGATGTGTGCAGTCATTTGCATATGAGCGAGCATATGTATACAGTGACTATAGGCAGTCTTACTGAGTTTCGCAGCAGGATGAAGCGTGAGAATAAACTGCCACTTGAGTGTGTATAAATAAAGTGGTACAATAATTTGCTGTGAGAAATAATATAGTAGAGAAGAGGATGAATATGAAAGAGAAAAAAGTAAAGCTTCTTGTTATATTTACCTTGGTGCTGACAACATTAGGGCTTGCAGGCTGTGGCAAGAAGGATTATAAGACCTTTCCGGATAAGTACACGCTTTCATCAGTGGATGTAGGAGGCATGACAGCGAAAGAAGCAAAGAAAGCTATCAAGAAGGCAATAGATAAATACCAGATTAAAGTAAAGCTTGATGATGCAGAGTTTGAAATGAATGCAGAGGATCTCGGACTTGAGTATAATGAAAAGGCGGATATGCAGACTCTCATCAATGCAGCAAATAAAAATAAAGAGCCGGATAAGCAGGTTAAGCTGCTTATTATGAAAAAGGGTGATGAACTGGAAAATGCACTCGTTGATTCATATATCACTGCCAGAACAGAGTCACAGACAGATAGTACTTCTAATACAGATAATGATACTGATGGTACAAAGCAGACAGATAAATCAGATACTGAAATATTTGATATAAAGACAGTGGTGCCTTATCGTGCTACCATCACCTATAATGCTGATGCAGGTCAGTTTGAAGGTGTAGATGGAGTATCAGGAGACGCTCCGATATATGATAAAGCAGCTACCAAACTTTCAAGTGCTGTAAAGGAAATGAAGAAGAAAGCAGAGCTTGAATCATCTACAGGCTACGTAGAAGGCGAAAAGGCAGCGGATAGTGATGCAATAAAGAAAGCACTCAAGGAGGCTAATGCATACCTTGATGTCACGGTAATATGCAATTTTAATCCGGCTACAGGTGAGCCTGCTACGGAGACTGTAGCTAAAGAACAGATAGCACAGTGGCTTATAGTGGGTAATGATGGTCTTACAGTGTCGCTTGATGGTGAAAATATGGCTACATATTGTACACAATTGGCACAAAAGCATGATGTTTCAAAGAAGAAAACAGGTAAGTTCAAGACAACAGCTGGAAGTACAATAGATGTACCGGTGGCGGCAGCTGGTCAGACTGTAGATGGAAATAAGCTTTATGAATCAATTTACAAAGCTATAGATGAAAAAAAATCAGCAACAGTCGAGGCTGTATATAGTGATGCGAAGGTCGAAGAGACAGGTGAATTTGTCACATATGGTGGCAACTACTGTGAGGTTGATTTAACAAATCAGATGGTATATGTATACAAGGATGGCAAGCAAGTGGTGTCAAGCCAGTGTGTTACCGGTTGTATAGCAAAAGGACATGGTACACCTACAGGAGTATATTCTATATTCTCAATGGACAAGGATAGATACTTAAGGGGAGATGGATACAAGTCGTGGGTAAATTTCTTTGTTCCGTTTAACGGAGGTATAGGTTTTCATGATGCTTCGTGGAGGAGCACATTTGGAGGAAATATATACCTGTATAGCGGAAGCCATGGATGTATCAATATGCCATATGCAGAGGTGAAAAAGCTGTTTGCTAATGTGTCAATGGGCGAGACTGTTATAGTATATGGTGGAGCAACATCTGTTGATGGCAAAGAACAGTCGTTTACAGGACAGGATGCTTACAGTGTGACAGAGGGGGATGCAAGCTTTAATCTTGGAGTGACAGCACAGGATAATGCCAAGCTCACATATGTCAGTGACAATGAGTGGGTGGCAAAAGTTGATGAGAGTGGAAATGTGACACCTGTTGGAGTTGGAACAGCCACCATTACAGTAAAGTCTGAGGCAACAGCGGGCTATAGGGCAGGAACCAAGACCATTGCTGTCACAGTTAATGCTAAAGCTCAGCCACAAAAGCCGACGCAGCAACAGCCACAAAAGCCGGCGCAGCAGCAACAACCACAAAAACCGGCAGCAAAGAAAGATGCTTCTGTCAATGTGAGTGAGTCAGACGTATCATTGGAGATAAATGGTACAAAGAAGATAAACATATCAGTAAGCAGTGATACAGGTGCAACAGTAGAGGTGGAATCAGGAGATGCATCAGTAGCAACACTTGACAGCAATGGTAACATTGTTGCAAAGAATGAGGGACAGGTGACGTACAAAGTATACACCAAGGCCACAGGAAGCTATAATGCAAGCAATGTATCATATGTTACAATTAAAGTTTCAAAACCGGCAGAACCGACAGAACCGGATGATAGCGGAGCAGATGCGGACAGAGAATAGTGCAGATGAAAAGGAAAAGGAACGTAATCACAGCAATAGTATTTATAATGTTCATAGCACTTATAGTGCTCATAGTTGCGATATTGATAAAGATAACTGTGGGTACGGGGGACAAAAAAGGCTTAGGTACTGTGAAAATTGGCACTGAGAATGTCACAAAACAGGATAATAGTGAGGAACGGAAAGATGATGAGACGCTGACCGGTGGCGCGGAGGACTTCGCGATCTTTGGCGTGGATAGTCGTTCGAATCAGCTTGGAAAAGGAACCAGATCAGATTCTATCATGGTAGTCAGGGTGGATCATGATGCTAAGACGGTCAGGATACTCTCTGTATTCAGAGATACAATGATGAATATAGAGGGACATGGCTATCAGAAAGTTACACATGCACATGCATTTGGCGGTCCGGAGCTTGCTGTAGATACACTAAACAAGAATCTGGATCTTGATATCAAACATTATGTTACTTTGAATTTTAACTCAGTTGGCGATATAGTTGATGAGATTGGCGGAATAAGTCAGGATCTTGATGCATCAGAGGTCAATGTTATCAACGAATATATAGATGAAATCAATGGGGTCAGAGGAACTAAATCGGAACACATAACAGAGCCCGGCACATATACACTTGATGGTACACAAACAGTCGCATTTACGAGAATCCGCTACACAACAGGTGGTGACTATAAGAGAACTGAGAGACAGAGGACAGTATTATTTAAGGTATTTGAGGCAGCAAAGAAACTGGACACTGCTGAAAAGGTCAAATTCATATCAGATATGATAGGTAGTATTAATACAGACTATGATGCTAACGATGCCCTGACCATATTCAAGAACCTTTCAGAGTACAATATAAGCGATACAACAGCATATCCGCAGGTGTTTTATGGTGGCAAAGTTGACGGGGCCTGGGTAGAAGTGCCTTGCACTCTTGCGGATATGGCAAAGGGAGTACATCAATTCCTATATGGTGAGGCAGGCTATACACCCAGTGAGGCAGTGAATGAGTACAGCAATGCACTCTCTGAAAAAGTAAGCGAGCCAAACAATGATTTTACAAATACTGATTTTGAGGATTGATTAATTGAGTATCCGGAATTATAAATTAGGTGTAGTATCTCTATATTTATGATATAATATAATCATGGAAAAAATAGAACACTACATTAATATAATCAAAATGCATAATAGACCATGGTCAGATTTTGAGAAAAGTGTTTTTATAATTATTCTTTGTCTGACCATGGTTTTTTGTATATATGGAATTATTAAGAAAAAATTGAAATTGTATCAGGCTATAGCTATTATAGGCTATGTGGTCTGTATATGCTTTTTATATGCGACTACGATATTTACGCGGGCACCTTTCGGAAGTCACGAGTTCAGGTGCAGGCTGGGACTTGATTTAAGGCTCTTTTTAGCAGGAGTACAAAGTGAGTGGGATCAGGTTATACTGAATATTATATTATTTATGCCGTTTGGTGTACTTTGGCCGGTCATCAGAAGAAATAAATGCAGCATATGTGAGGTGATTTTTATAGGACTTGTACTCTCCCTGTCAGTGGAAATCGCGCAGTACATTACGATGCGTGGGGTGATGGATGTGGAGGATGTTATTACCAACGTGATTGGGGCATTTTTAGGAGGAGTTATTGCAAAAATTTCTACACAAATTTATTCGAAAAGTGTATAATGAAATAAAAATAAATTCATAAGGGGACGACAATGGGAAAATACTTTGGAACAGACGGCTTCCGTGGAGAGGCCAATGTCAATTTAACAGCAGAGCATGCATATCAGATTGGTAGATTTTTAGGCTGGTATTATGGAGAGCTTAAGAAGCAGAAGCAGCTCGACGAGCCGGCGAAGATAGTAATAGGAAAGGATACAAGACGTTCAAGCTACATGTTTGAGTACTCCCTTGTATCAGGACTTACAGCATCGGGAGCAGATGCATATCTATTACACGTTACCACAACTCCATCAGTGGCATATGTAGCAAGAACCGATGATTTTGACTGTGGTATCATGATTTCGGCAAGCCATAATCCATACTATGACAATGGAATCAAGCTTATCAACAGCAATGGAGAGAAGATGGATGAGGAGACAATTCTCCTTGTTGAGGACTATATAGACGGCAAGCTCCGCCTGTTTGGTCAGGAGTGGAAGGAATTGCCTTATGCACATAAGGATGCTATCGGATGCACAGTTGACTATGTGGCAGGCCGTAACCGTTACATGGGATACCTCATATCGCTTGGTGTCTACTCATTCAAGGGCATGAAGGTAGGTCTTGACTGTGCCAACGGAAGTTCATGGAACATGGCAAAGTCTGTTTTTGAGGCACTCGGAGCAAAGTGCTATGTCATCAACAATGAGCCAAACGGTCTAAACATCAACAATAATGCAGGCTCTACACATATTGAGGGCTTACAGAAATATGTAGTGGACAATGGTCTTGATGTAGGCTTCGCATATGATGGCGATGCTGACAGATGTCTCTGTGTAGACGAACTGGGCAATGTAATCACAGGAGACCATATTCTCTACATATATGGAAAGTACATGAAAGAGAGAGGAAAGCTTGATAACAATACTGTTGTCACAACTGTTATGTCAAACTTTGGTCTCTACAAGGCCTTTGATGAGATAGGAATCGGCTACGCAAAGACTGCAGTAGGTGACAAATATGTATATGAGTATATGCAGCAGAATGGCTGCCGCATCGGCGGAGAGCAGTCAGGACATATCATCTTCTCTAAGTATGCTTCAACAGGTGATGGTATCCTTACCAGCCTTAAGATGATGGAGGTCATGATGGCGAGAAAACAGAAGATGAGCCAGCTCTGTGAGGGACTTAGCATCTACCCGCAGGTGCTTCAGAATGTACGTGTGGCTGACAAGGCCGAGGCTCTTGCCAATCCTGAGGTTCAGGCGGCTGTCGACCAGGTTACTGCAGAGCTAGGTGATACAGGACGTATACTTGTGCGTGAGTCGGGTACAGAGCCTGTTATCCGTGTTATGGTTGAAGCAGAGAGTGAGGAAATCTGCCAGAAATATGTGGATATGGTTGTTGAAAAATTAAAATAGTCAGGTAAAACAAATTATAATCATGATTATAACAATAGGCAGAAGCATGAACACCCACAGATTATGTATTTATTTAGTCTGTGGGTGTATTTAATTGGCAAAGTTAATGGAAATATAGAGGAAGATAATGCAATTATATGTTTGAAGTGTTTGTTATGCACAAAAAAGTGGCAAAAAATGTTGAAAAATATGAAAAACGTTGAAAAAATCGGGTGGGGGGTAGATTTTTTTGTAGATATGATGTATCATATTTAACAATATAAATGTAAAAGGATTTCTATGCAACAATAAGCAATTGGTAAGGTTGATAGAGAGGTGTAAATGAATAAAAAATGTTTTTTCCTGTTACATATGCTTGGAATTGCGTTTATAACAGGAGCATGTGGAGCCGTAGAGGATACAACTGAGACAGTTACTGAGTATGTTTCAAAGGGATATTCTGTTGAATCAGGAACTACCGGAACACAGCAGACAGAGACAGAGGAGGCTTTTAGCTTTTCAAATAAGGTGCTTGGGAATTTGACAGAACAGTCGGTTAAATTAATAAAAAATGCAGTGGTTTACGTTAAGCCGGATAAGAACTCAGCACAGTTGGGAACTTTAGAAAAGGGAACTAAAGTAAAAGCTGTCGGAAAAACTGAAAAAGATGAATGGCTAATGGTTAATTACAACGGAAGGGTTGCATACATAAAATCTAATAGTATAGACCGAGATGAACTCTCTTCTGTAGAAGAAACAGTAGAAGAAGATGGTAGCGATTCAAGAGGACATGGTGGTACAGCCAATGGCAATAACTCGGATACAAATAGTGGTGGGACAGGCAGTACCGTGAAAAAACCTTCAAATACAAATAGTGGAAATGGGACAATAACACCAACGAAGCCGGATACCCCTGTTACACCAACGAAGCCGGATACCCCTATAACACCAACAGAGCCGGATGCCCCTGTTACACCAACGGAGCCGGATACCCCTATAACACCATCAGAGCCGGATACCTCTGTTACACCAACAGAGCCGGACAATCCGGTTACTCCACCGACAGAGTCTGATAATTCCTCGGAGAGTGAAGAGTCGTTAGATGGAGAATAGTTATAATGAAAAAATCACTTATAATCACAACGATAGGTGGGTTTGTGTCCAGATTTGAGATGGATGATGTTCACATCATGCAGCAGCTTGGTTTTGAAGTACATTACGCATCAAATTTTGAAAATAGGATTTATGAGTTTGATAAGAAGGAATACATCGATAATGGGATCAGGCTCCATCAGGTTGAAATAGACAAGAATCCTTATAATATCGTGGCTTTAAACAGAAGCCTTAAGGATATAATAAGAATTATAAAAGAAGAAAAAATAGAGCTTATACATTGTCATACACCGGTAGGTGGAGTTCTTGGTCGATTGGCAGGAAAGAAAACCGGCTGCAAGGTAATTTACACTGCACATGGATTTCATTTTTATACAGGAGCACCTGTTAAGAACTGGCTCATATATTATCCGGTAGAGAAAGTTCTGGCAAAATATACAGATTGTCTGATTACAATAAATCATGCAGATTTTGAAATGGCAAAGAAAATGCATGTAAAAGATTACGCACAAATCCCGGGAGTGGGAATTGATCTTAAGAAATTTACTCCTCGGACAGGCTATAAGAGAGATGATAATTGTTTCAGAATAGTTTCAGTAGGCGAACTTAATCGAAATAAGAATCACAGAGTAGTTATAAAAGCCATTAAGCAATTGAATGATAAAAATATACAATATTACATATATGGAAAAGGCAAAGCAAAAGCGGAGCTGGAAAATCTGATTACTGAAAATCAATTAGAGAACCAGGTTCATCTGTGTGGGTATGTTAATGACACACGTGAAGTGCTGAAAGATGCAGATTGCTTTGTTTTCCCTTCGGTAAGAGAGGGACTTGGGATGGCGGCTCTTGAAGCTATGGCATGTGGAGTACCTCTTATAGTAGGTGACAACAGAGGAACAAGAGAATATGTCAATCATGGGGACAATGCATTTGCATGCGACCCTGATGATATAGACAGCTTTGCATATTATATCAAAAAGATAAAAGATAATCCTGATTTAACTGAAATTATGGTTGAAAAGGGAATAAAAAAGGTACAATGGTTTTCTAAAGAGCGCACTAACCTGATAATGAATCAGGTGTATAGGGAAATTGGTTTATGAGTAAATATGATGTGTCTATATCGGTGATAATGGGTGTGTACAATCAAAATGATGAGAAAGTCCTGAGAGAAGCTGTTGACTCTATACTTAATCAGACCTTTAAGGATTTTGAATTCATAATATATGATGATGGATCACAGCCGGATGCCGCTTTAATCTTAGAAAAAATCAAAAAAATAGATCCAAGAATAGTATTAATCGGGCAGGAAAAGAATCATGGGCTTGCATTTTCACTTAATGCGTGTATAGAGCAGGCAAGAGGCAAGTATATAGCTAGGATGGATGCCGATGATATATCAGATCCAAACAGATTGAAAGTGCAGTACGATTTCCTAGAAAAGAATCCACAGTATAGCTGGTGTGGATGTAATGCAAGACTTCTGGATGAAAATGGAATATGGGGAACAAGAGAAATGCCGGAGGCACCAGCAGAGAAAGATTACCTGAAGTATTCACCATATATACATCCTACCGTTATGTACAGAGCTTCTCTATTTGAAGAAACTGATGGATATAAGGTATCTGAAGAAACATTATTGTGTGAGGACTATGAGATATTTATGAGACTCAGGCAGATGGGAAAAAGAGGATACAATATACAGGAAACACTTTTTACATATCGCGAAGATAGTGATTCATATAGAAGACGTGATTTTAAACGCGGTATAAATGAGGCAAAGGTCAGATTTGAGAACTTTAATAAGCTTCATGTTCTGTTTCCGACCGGATGGGTATATGTGTTCAGACCGATTATAGCATGTCTGGTACCCAGAGAAATGATTTACATATTAAAAAGAATGAAAACACGAAAGAAACCATGGAAGAAAGAATTAGAGAGCGAATTGATTATTACAGGAAAATAATAAATAGCAGGTCTATATACAGAGATGCGTTTCAGAAACAAAAAGAGAATAGCCTGTATAATACAGCAATGATACCTGTAATGATAGAGTTTGTGACATGGGTTATCGGGCAGGCTCAACAGCAAAGCATAAAAAGACTGTATTTCCTGTCAAGAGATGGCTATCAGATGTTTCTAGTGGCTAAAGACTTGTGTCGAAAAATGAATATAGATATAGAGATACGATATCTTAATGTGTCGAGGTATTCTATGAGAGTGCCGGAGTATGCCATGCTGGGCGAAAAGTGCTTGGACAGAATCTTTATAGGCGGAATAGATGTGACATTTAGACGTATCATGAAGAGGGCAGCGTTGACAGATGAAGAAATCCATGATGTGGCAAAAGAATGTGAGATGGACAATGAGCTAGATAGAATGTTAAACTATCAGGAGATCATGATTTTAAAAAACAAGTTTGCAGATAATCGTAAACTTCTTGCTTACATACAAAAGCATTCAAAAAAAGCATATCCTGATGCTATTGGGTATTTAAGGCAGGAAGGGTTATTAGATGATATAAAGTATGGTCTGGTTGACAGCGGATGGGTTGGAACATTACAGCAAACAATAAAGCATCTGGTACAAAAGGATAGGATAGACGGATTTTACTTTGGACTATATGAAACACCGAAGGATGAAGATTCGGATATGTATCATGGTTTCTACTTTAATCCGAAAACAGGACGGGATAGAAAATCTTATTTTAGCAATTGCTTGTTTGAAGCTGTATTTACATCTCCGGAGGGGATGACTATTGGATACAGTAAAGAAGCTGATAGATATATCCCACAGATGGATATGGAGCAGAATCCAAATAAGGAGATAATACAGGATAACATAAGACAGTTATTGAATTATTTGAATCAAATAAATATATATGATAAGCAAAGTGATGTTCAGTTTGTGGAAAAGCTTTTGAAACCGCTTATGGCACATCCAACAAAAACTGAAGTGGAAGAGTTTGGAAATCTGCTGTTTTCGGATGATGTACTGGAAGGAAATCTGAAAAAGGTAGCAGCAGAGCTGAGTCATGAAGAAATAGCAAATCAGAGGTTTATACCTAAAATGCTTATAATGCTTGGCATATCAAAAAAAGAGATCCATGAAAGTGCGTGGATAGAGGGAAGCATTGTGCGCTTGGGGGAAAGTGTGGATAGAAGCTTGCGTTCAGCAGAGCGATATAAGAAATTTGTATATATAAGAAAAAGAATTCAAATGAGGATGAGATGAGAAAGATAGTATTAAACAAGATATTATACGCAGTTGCAGTTTTGTGCATGGTAATCACAATATTATATTGCCCTACAGATGTTTATGCTGCGACAGGCAGTGTTACATTTGGTTCAGAGAGTTACGAGGCACAGGATAATTCACAATTTCAGGTAGGTGTATATCTGAAAACAGAATCAAAAATGGGATCTTATCATGTTGAAGTGGAATATGATAAATCACGTATGGAGTATACCGGAGGTGCTGAATCAGAAGCAAATGGTGTGATAACACTTGAGGGTATTGGAGTATCTAATCAGATAAAATATATGCTTTCATTCAAAACGATAAGCGGTGGTGATGCCTATATAAAGGTAAAGAATGCATATATATATACCTCCGATGCCAATAGTACAGAACAGTTTGACATGACTGAACTGGATGAGGCAGGAATCGCAATAGAAGGAGAGAATACAGGTACAGCACGAACAGAAGAACCAACGGAATATGTTGGACCATTCGAGACCGATATTCCACATCTTGAGCCTTCAATTAAACTTAATGATACAGATTATTATGTTGTTGACTCGAATCAGTATGTTCCTGAGAGTGTTAGCTGGAAATATGTGCTTGTTCCTGGAAAGCTTGGGGATATGGATGTGACATTTTATTCAAATGAAGCACAAGATATATTTTTCCTTTCGCTAGTGGATTCTAACGGTGAGACACATTTATATAGCTACAGTAACTCACAGAAACAGTTGTATGAGTGCGATTTCTATAATACAGGAAATACTATTTATTATTATACATCTCCATATGCCAGCGATAGTTGGCCGGAAGGCTTGACAGAAGATGTTATCAAAAAGCAGAATATATGCTATGCCCTTAGAAGTGATGGAGAGAGTGGCTTTTATAAGGTTGAAGCAGACAAGCTTACACTGTGGAATGCAGATGAAAATATTGCAGACGCAAAGCCGATGACCGGGAAATTGATATTCATAATGATAATTGCAATTGTTACGGGATTGGCACTCATTGTGTTAGTTTATTTTTTGGGGCGTGAAGTTGGCAGAGCAAGACGCAAAAAGAAAAATTCCAAGAAGAAAAGAGTTATTGTAAGTAATGATATAAAGCAGATCAAGAATGATGATGTAGAGAAGACAGAGAATCACTTGAATGAAAAAGGTGAGGAACCTATAATATCAGTTCAGGATGTAACTATGAAGTTTAAAATTTCTAACAGTAGTGCTTCAGGAATGAAGGATTTCCTTATTCAGAAATTAAAGCATCAGATAAATTATCGTGAGCTGTATGCATTGGATCATGTAAGCTTTGATGTGTATAAGGGTGAGGTTGTTGGTATAATTGGAACTAATGGTTCGGGAAAGAGTACGATGCTCAGGATAGTATCAGGTGCTCTTAATCCATCAGGTGGTAAAGTAGTGGTTGATAGAAGAAAAGTTCAGCTTCTTACACTTGGAACCGGATTTGATATGGAGCTTACAGCCAGAGAAAATATATATCTCAATGGTGCAATCATTGGATACAGTAAAAAATTTATAGATGAGCATTTCGATGAAATTATAGATTTTGCAGAATTGCAGGATTTCGTAGATGAGAAAGTGAAGAATTTCTCAAGTGGTATGGTCAGCAGACTTGGATTTGCAATAGCAACAGCAGGTGATGCGGCTGAAATCCTTATACTGGACGAGGTGCTTTCCGTAGGTGATGAATTCTTCCGTAGGAAGAGTCTTGCAAGAGTAAAAGAAATGATTCACGGTGGCTCAACTGTACTGATGGTAAGTCATGGCATGGGAACAATTCTTGAAAACTGTTCAAAGGTTGTATGGATAGAGAAAGGAAAGCTTCAGATGGTAGGAGATCCGAAGACCGTTTGTGCAGCATATAGGAAACAGCAAAATGTATAGAAGATCATTAAAAGAATATATAAGTGAATATAAGTTTGCATTGTGGGAGCTTACAAAGCGTGAGCTTAAGCGTAAATATGCCAGAAGTTATATGGGAATATTATGGAGTATTTTCTATCCGTTGTTAAGAATGATACTTGTAGTGTTGATGTTTTCGTTTGTATTTAGTAGAGGAATAGATAAGTATCCAGCATATTATTTTGCAGGATTTCTTATGTATGAGTGTTTTAGTTCTGCGACTACAACTTCGTTAACATGCTTGAAGGATAATCGTGATTTCTTGTTTAAGACTAAATTGCCACGAGAAATATTAGTTTTATCACGTGTTATGACAGCATTTGTTAATACAATTTTAGGTTTTATCCCATTTATATTGGTACTTATAGTATATAGAGCAGAAATAACCATTAATATTGTATTTGTTCCAGGAATAATAGTATTATTTTTTATATTTACTATAGGCGTGTCATATACGTTATCAATTATATTTACGATATTTCCAGATATAAGAAATATACATGAAAATGTACTTTTTATATTAAGATTTTTTGTTGCTTTGTTTTATTCAGTAAATTGGATGTCACCGGAAATAAAAAATTTTATACAACATAATCCATTATATGCATTTATAAAACTTATACGAGATTGTGTGATATATGGTAACAAACCACAAATATTTTATGTTACGGAAATTATAATTTGGAGTTTAATAATGTTTATAACAGGAAAATTAATATTTAAGTTATCTGTAAATAAAATAATGAAGAGGCTATAAGAATGGTAAGACAGAAATTAGATATAGAAGAATTAAAGCATAGTATTTATGTTATTAGACTATTTGCTAAAAGAGATAGACGAAGAAATAATTCATCAGCGTTTTTAGGTCAATTATGGCAAATTATAAATCCATTTATTTATATGGTTGTAATGTCATTGGTCTTTACAAATATGTTTAAACATAAGGATTTTACGTATTATCCTATATACATATTAATAGGTACTATGATATATACATTGTTTGTTGAGGGAACAACGAGTTGTTTGACGGCTTTGTCTGGAAATAAGAATTTTTTGGTTAATTCGTCAATTTCTAGAACATTATATCCGGTAGAGCGTGTTTATGTGGCATTTGTAAATTTTCTTTTCTCTATATTAATTTTTATAATGGTCATGTTTTATTATGGCTTGAAACCAGATTGGAAGAGCATACTTGTGATTCCAGATATATTTTTCCTTGTAGTCATGATATTAGGGATAGGAAAAATACTAGCAATTATAAATGTGACTTTTGCGGATATAACCTATTTTTATAGAATATTTACCGTATTGGTATTTTATTCCTCTGCTATATTTTATGACACATCAAGTATATCACCGTTGATGCAGAAGCTAATATCACTAAATCCAATATATGTTTCTATGGCATTAGCTAGAATTTGTATAATAGATGGGGAATATCCTAGCGTGTTTCTATGGATAAAACTTATAGTATATTCTGTGACATTATATGGAGTAGGAACTTATGTATATAAAAAAAATGTGGCATATGTTATTGAAAAAATTTAATGAAATATATAGTCACAGTGTAATATATAAAATGATAAAGGAAGGAATAGAAAAATGAATAAACCAATTGTATCGATTGTCATTCCAGTATGTAATGTGGAAAAGTATTTGAGGGAGTGTTTGGATAGTGTGATTAACCAAACTATGACGGAGTTGGAAATAATATGTGTTGATGATGGATCAAATGATAATTCTCTTAGTATCTTAAAAGAATATGAAAATAAAGATAATAGAATTATTGTTATTTCAAAAGAAAATTCCGGATATGGAAATACTATGAATGTAGGGATGGATAAAGCAACTGGAGAATATATCGGAATAGTAGAGTCGGACGATTATATAGAAAAAAATATGTTTGAACGATTATATGCAGTAGCATGTAAGTATAATGCTGAAATAGTTAAGTCAGATCACTACATTTTTTCTACGAAAGAGGGAAAACAAAATAAAAAAATACAATATATATGTCCTGAAGAATACTATGATAAGGTGATTAATGCTGATAAGTGCGAAGAAATATATGACTTTGCGATGATGAACTGGACCGGCATATATAAGAAAGATTTTATAAGAAAAAATAATATAAGGCATAATGAAACACCTGGGGCTTCTTTTCAAGATAATGGCTTTTGGTTTCAAGCAATATCACTTGCGAAATCTGTTGTAATGTTACATGAAGCTTTTTATTACTATAGACAGGACAACCCTAATTCATCAATAAATAGTAAGACTAAAGTATATTGTATATGTGATGAATACAATTATATTCAGAATTTTGTTATTAATAACGAAAAAATTTGCAATGATCATTTTTCAAAGTTTTTTACTAAAAAAGTGTTTAACTATTTACATTCATATGAAAGAATTGCTCAAGAATTTAAAATTCCTTTTTTACAAAGAATATCGACAGAATTTGAAAATGATCTAAAACTATCATATTTAGATTTGGAAAAATTAGATCCTTGGATTTTGGAGACCGTAAACAGAATAATAGATGATCCAATACTATATTATCAAGAGGATACATTATATAACTTAAGACAGAAACAAAAAAATATATATGAAATACTCTCGATTTTAAGAGGATCAAAAGAATTTAATAATGGGATAAAAATAAAAAAGTTATTACATATGAAATAAGTGTTTAAATCAGAAAGTGAGGAATATAAATGGAACGTAATCAAAATAAAATACCATATATTTCAGTTATAATACCGGTATATAATGTTGAGAAATATTTAAAAAAATGTATAGATAGTATATTGGATAATACTTTTAAGAATATAGAGGTCATATGTGTAGATGATGGCTCTACTGATCATTCGCTGGATATATTAGAATTCTATAAAAAAAGAGATTCTCGTTTGAAAATTATACACCAGAAGAGAAAAGGTCCGGCAGCAGCAAGAAACAAAGCACTAGATATGGCTAGAGGAGAATATATTAGTTTTGTAGATTCAGATGATTTTGTTTCCTTTAATGCATATGCAATTATGGAAGAGGTGTGTAAAAAAAATAATTTAGATATATTGATTTTTGGCGCAAATGCATTTCCGTCAGATAAAGCTCCTGAATGGATTTGGAATATAATAAATACTAACTATAATTTTTATAAAAATTGTGATGGAGGAGATATTGTATTTAAAGAAAAAGCTACAAGGCCATTTTTGTGGATGCATTGTATCAGAAGAAAATTATTAGAAGAGCCAAAAAGGTTACGATTTGATGAAAGTATGATGTTAGGAGAAGATCAATTGTTTCAATTTCAGTATTTTCTTAATGTAAAAAATGTAATGGTTATTGATGATAAATTATATAATTATCGAATTGATCGTTCTGGATCACTAATGCAAATGTACTCATCTAGAAGGGTAAAAAAGGTAGAGACTCATTTGATGTTGGTGCAGAAAGTTATTGATTCATGGAAAAAAGATGAAGTGTTTGAAAGAAACGAAGATAGATTACTAACATGGTGTGTGAACTTTTTATATTTTTCAATTGTTGATTTCCCTATAAATTATCGCATTGAATATGCCAAGAAGATTATTGAATTAATAAATAAAAATGAATTCCATAGTTGGCTGATTGCAGACTATGAGGTTGCGCATTTAATGGAATTAAATAATTGGAGCAAATCAGACAAGCAAAGCAGTAAGGATGAATTAATAGAGTTACAAAAGCAAATAGAGAGAGGAAAATTTGAAATTCATGAAACATTAAAATCAAGAGCTTTTAAGTTGGGAAGAAAGATAACAAAAAAGAAGGATAGATTAGATTTGACGATTTTTGATGAGATTTAACTGGGAGAATATATGGATTACGATAAAAAAAATGTTGGTATAATTGGATATTGGTTTGCAACAAATTATGGAGGTGTTGCAAGTTATTTTTCTCTATACAGAACAATAGAAAGAATGGGTCTTCAACCTTTTTTAGTAGAAAATCCCTATTATAGTACGGATAAAGAAGGAGAAGATGTTTTTTCAAGAAATTTATTTAAAAGTATTGGTGCACGTATTTGTGAGCCTATAGAGATGGACAATTTAGAGGAACTAAATGCAATGGCAGACAATTTTATTTTGGGTTCTGATCAGGTGTTCACAAGTTCAAGTATTAGTGCTTTTGGTAAATTATTTTTAATGGAATTTGCAGAAGAACATAAAAGAAAGTTGGCAGTGTCAGCCTCTTGTGGAGGTGACAATTTAAATGCTAATCCTAAGGTTGTTGAATATGCAAAAAAACAATTATCTGGGTTTAATGCGGTTTATGTTAGAGAGTATCAGGGAGTGGATATTGTTAGAAAAAAAATGGGGATAAATGCTAAATTTATGATAGATCCTATTTTTTTTACAGATGCTGAAGAATATAAAAAATTAAGTGAAAAAATTAATAAAAAAATCGATAAACCTTATTTGATGGCTTATATTCTGGATCCAACTGCAGACAAAAGAGAAGGGATTCTGTTATTGGCAGATAAATTGGGGGTTGATATTAAAATTGCATTGGATGGACGTAAATACACTCATGAAAAAAATTCAAAAGCAATGAATTTGCCAGAATATACTTTGCCAGAATTAGATTTTTATGAATGGATTTATTATTATTCGAACGCATCATATATAATTACGGATAGTTTTCATGGAACGGCAATGGCGCTAATTTTGAATAAGCCATTTATCGCATATGCTAATTACAGTAGAGGTTATCCGCGCTTTTTGACATTATTTAATTTGTTTAATATTAATAATAGATTAATTGAGAGTTCGGAACAAATTACATATTCACTCATAAATGATAATATTAATTTTGTTAATATAAATGAAACAATAAAAAAGAATGTTCTAGAAGCGGAAAAGAAGATACAACAGTTTTTGAGTACTGATATTATAGATAATGCAAGCGTTGTATTACCTAATAAATGTATAAATGTGTTACTCGATAAAACAATGTGTGTTGGCTGTGGCGCATGCGTAAATGTTTGTCCTGTAGATGCTATTGAGTACACAGAAGATGAATGGGGATATTATCGAACGCAGGTTTGTGGTGAAAAATGCATTAATTGCGGAAAATGTTCTGAAATTTGTCCGGCATTAAAATTACCTCAAAAAGTAAATAATGTTCCTGAATGTTATGAATTTATAGCTAAGGATAGTAATGTATTGTGGGAAAGCTCTAGTGGGGGATTTTTTACTACTTTAGCAAGAAATGTTCTGGAGAAAGGAGGGGTTATTGCAGGAGCAGCATGGAAAGATGATTTCTCCGTAGAACACATAATAGTTAATGAACTATCTAATTTGCATAAACTTCAAAAATCAAAATACTTACAAAGTTACATGGGAATGACGTATAGAGATATTAAGAATTATTTGGATAATGATGTACAAGTATTATTTACAGGTTGTCCATGTCAAGTTGCTGGACTAAAAGCGTATTTGGGAATGGAATATGATAATTTATTTACTGTTGATTTATTATGTGGTAATTCTCCGTCAGCTAGATTTTTTAAGAAATATATATATGATTCATTTCCAGAAAAAATTAGCAATTATGAATTTAGAAGTAAACAGCGTGGATATAATGCAGAATGCATTCAAGTTACAGATTTAGATGGAAATACAAGAGTACTATATGGAATGCGTGAGGATGCATACCAAAGAGTGTATCATAATCATACTATGTGTCCACCTCATTGTGAAAATTGTAGATATCAAACAATTCCTAGATATGGAGATATAACAATGGGAGATTTTTGGGGAATAAGTAGATACGATAAAGAATCAGATTTTAGTAAAGGGGTATCAGTAGTTCTTTGTAACTCAACCAAAGGAAGTAGATATTTAGAAAATTTACTACAAGAAGATATAGCAGATATAAAGAAAGTTCCATTGGAATGGCTTGGGGGTAATGGATATGCATTAGAAGGATATAATAATTATGCTTCGAAATATAGGGATAAGTTCTATGATGCAATTCAGAAAATGAGTTTTTCGAGAGCCGTTGAATATGCATTAAAGCCTAATAAAGGTATCTATCATTCGCTATATGAGACTATAAATACTCCATTGATTTTTAATTCTGAATTAGCTAGATTTTCGTTTGATTCTGATGTTTGGGAAAATCATACAATTGATAACAAAACAACATTGTTAGTAAAACCTAACCAATGGAAAATTGGAAAATATGCGAATTTGGCACTTGCTAGACCTTTAATTAAGGGGCAGAAATATATTTTAGAATTGAAATTTAAGTTGAAGTCAAAAAGTGAATTGGTCACATTTCATATTAGAGATACAGGCACAGGATGTATACAAATAATTACTTCTTTCCATATACCGAAAGAAAATGATGGTAATACGTGGTTTGTGGTTAGAAAAAAGTTCATACCAGATATGCCAATGTATGATCAATTTATGATTGGTGCATCTCAAATAAGCGGTTATGGCAATTATATATCATTCGACTATATTAATATCAAAGAAATAAATTAAGCCAATGAATGAAGAGTTATACTGCAAAATAGAAAATAAAAAAGAACAGTTTGGACATGATTTTAGAGCTAAAACATTTTATTTTGATGGTAGTGCTGTATTGTATAGTGATTATAAAAATTTGAAAATATCAATTCAGTAATTAAGTAATGGTAGTGACGTATTTGTCCTATAATGATTAAGAGGTTGGAGGTAAAGTATTATGAAGAAAAAAATTATAGCAATGCTTTTAAGCCTGACAATAGTAATGTCAGGGAGCTTTTCAGCAGTTGCTGCAGACTTTAGTGAAAATTCAGAATCTACAGGAGTAGATTCTGTGACATCCACGGAAGAAAGTAGTGAATCAAACAAATCCGCAGAAGAATTGATATCAGATGAAACAATTAGTCAGGATGACATAATTGGTGGTTCTGAAATTAAGGACACAGCATCTAATCAGTTAGATGTGGAGAATACTGGTGAAGCTAAAGATGTAGAAGTACAATTAAATGATGGTAATTCAGTAGACATTATGCCATCAAATAGTGTTGAAGATGAAGAAATTAATACAGAATCATCTGTAAAAACATATGCTAGTGATTCTGAATCAGCTAGTCAGAGTATTTTTGTAAATAAAAAAAATTATGGCGAGTTATCTAAAAGTGATGAAGTGGATAATTATAAATTTACATTAAGCAATGCTGGTTCAGTTCGCATAGATTTTGGAAAAGAATATGAAGATAGTAATCGAGGCTGGACGGTTGAAGTTTATAATAGTAACTGGGAAATTATTAAGAGAGATGAATTCCGCTGCGGAAATTCAAAAACTGATAGCTCAAGTGTATTGGGATTGGCATCCGGAACATATTATTTAAGGATAAAGGCGATAAGCTATGATTGGACGGATACAAAGTATAATTTTACACTGGTGTATTCTGCTAGTAATGCCTGGGAAAAAGAAACTAATAATTCGTTTTCAACAGCTAGTATTGTTAATACGAACAGTGTATATTATGGATCTATTTCTAATAGTGAATCAACAGATAATGATTATTACAAGTTTTCATTATCAGATGCTGGACATATTCGTATAGATTTTGGAAAAGAATATGATAGTAATGAGTACCATGGTTGGAATGTTATTCTTTATAATTCTGAGCAGGAAAAATATATAGAATGGACTTTTAATTGCGGAAATACAAAGACTGATTCTACATGTGAATATGGTTTACCTAAAGGTACATATTATATTTTAATAAAACCGAAAAACTATGCTGACACTAGTGTAACATATAATTTTAATATTAATTTTTCATCCAGTGCGGTGTGGGAAAAGGAATTGAATGATGATTTGGCTACACCAAATCTAATGAATGTTAACACAACATATTATGGCACAACAACTAGTTGGAATGAAGATTGTTATAAGTTTAC
>ERZ1034691.292-NODE-292-length-40357-cov-30.056548_pt1 | contig 40357 bp, 26 predicted proteins | sample MGYA00520638_ERZ1034691 | MGnify/ENA primary metagenome ERZ1034691 (study PRJEB33766, sample SAMN09781763) | gut metagenome | biome: gut microbiome | host: Homo sapiens | place: Madagascar | study: EMG produced TPA metagenomics assembly of the PRJNA485056 data... | reverse complement strand
AAGACAGCGGCCTCTCACGCCGTTAACGTGGGTTCGATTCCCGCACGGGTCACCAGGAAGAGCACCATAGCGTAAGCTAAGGTGCTTTTTTGTATGTCTAAAACCACTCGCTAGGCGAGTGGTTCGATAAAGATTATATCGATGAGTAATGAAACTCAAACGAAGAATTTTGGAATAGTACCAGTGGGGCAATTCCAGACTGGGTTATTGGCGTATCGCCGGTAGTCCTGTATTAAAAGGTTCCATTGCAAACGAAAGACTCGCAGAAGCAGGATATTTTAGTATCCTCAGGCGCTACTACGAGTCCTTGCACTTATGCGGTTGAACCGTCGTGTACCGGTCGGTACGCACGGTGGTGTGAGAGAGGTCGGCTCTTTAGTTAAGAGAGCCTCCTACGCGATTCTTTTAGGTAAAAAAACAAACAGAACACTTCATTCAAATGCATATAGCGGCTATTTATTTCATACAGAGACAAATAGCGGCACAGAACAGATATAATAAAAGAAGCTATAAAAAGCAGGTATTCACGTGGAAGACGGTATCGTTTCTACATGAACACCTGCTTTTTTATTTATTATTTACTGGTGGAATAAATAGTGGTAGCCAAGTATTCATCACTGACCCAACCATAAATCCCATTGTAATATACAACAATCCAGTCAGGCACATTGCTGCTATAGCCGCATTCCCATACGATGATACCGTAGGGGATATTATCCATTTTTTCATAATTTGTACCGGGACCTTTACGCATAACCAGCCCATGATCAGCAGTGGTGTAGGTACAAAGGCTATCAATTCGGCTAAGCGTTACATCTGGTGCAACGCATCCATCCGGCAGAATAATGTCGGCATTGTTCTCGGTATAATCCTGTACTTGCAGCAAGCCCCAAAGGCCATTCTGTTTTGCCCATACGCAGCCATCGCGCGCGGGGGCTAAATCTTCATATTGCCCAGCGGAAATTATCTCATTGCCGTAAACATCCAGAACCAGCTTTTGTCCGGATTGGGTTTTCACAACTACCATGCCGGATAAGTCTGCGTAAGGATATTCAACCGTTTCGTTCATGATGGTATAGCTGTGGCAACAGGTTCACAGGGCGGGGAAAGATCAGCGGAGGAAGCAGGTTTATTTTCTGGCGCTGCTGCACAAGCGGTAAGCATTATTGCGGTGATAACACTGGCGGAAAATGAGAATAACTTCCTTTTCATGGCCTTTCATTCCTTGTGTAAATAATTTTTCGGTAAGATGAAGAAGTAAAATAAGAAAGTGAATTCATAAACTCTATAATATCTTATTTTATCAAAAATATCTGCTAATGGGAATAGCTAACAATTCTACATGGATAAATTTGGATAGTATGACAAAGATTGCAGAACTGGAGTGAAAGTCCGAATTATAGGATAAGTGATCTGCTATAATAGAGAAAAGCAAAAAACCGCCACAGTCGGGCTGTGACGGCTAGGAATAAGAAGAAATGTGGAACTATTATAAAATCCCTTTCTATCCACAGAAAGCCTTAAGATCACTTTCTGACATAAAGTAGTGTACATGATTTTATCATGAAAAGCAAATTTTTTAGTAAAGAGGATTGACAGAGCCCTATTTATGGTGTTACATTGTTTACAGCGAATGAAACTCTTATATAATCCAAAATAAAAAATATAAGGAGATGATTACCATGTTACTCGGCCACACCAAACAAATCAATGGCGTCTGGAAAATTCAATCACTGAAACAGCACAGTGAAAATGTGGCCGAGTACTGCGCACGGGCATGCCGACCACTGGGACTTGAAAACTTGGGCCGTCTTACGGGCTGGCTCCATGACGCTGGAAAATCTCATAGCAACGTCCAAAATCATCTTGAAGGCCAGACAAACGAAAAAATCAATCATTCCAGCGCCGGAATGCGGTGGCTATGGGAAAACTATGGCGGAGAAACAGCTTCACCACCTTCTCGCTTGGCTGCACAAATGGCGGCATTGGCAATTGGCTCGCATCATTCTGAACGGATGGACGTTTGTAACCTGGCCGGGGGAGAACCCTGGATAAAACATATGTATTCAGAGCAGGCACAAGAGCTATATGAAGAAAGCTGCCGTGCTTTTTTTGCGGATTGCATAAGTGAAGCAGAGATACGGAAAATGTTTGCCAAAGCCGCGCAGGAGGTAGAATGCCTTGTGCGGAAAATCCGAACGCAGGAAGGAAAGAAGCCACGGCTTTGTATTTATCAGAGCATGTTGGGGCTGGCGCACAGATTTTTGTTTGCAGCCCTGGTTGATGCGGACTGGCTGGATTCCGGCAACTATTATAATCAAGAAGGATGCCTTCCCCCGGAGCAGCTTCCGCCATGGGATCTGATAGAAAGCAATGTTGAAACATTCCTGAACAATTTGCAGGCCCGGCATAAAATAGATACCTTGCGTGCAGAAATTTCGGAGCAATGCAAGACAGCAGGCGAATGTGCAAAGCCGGGCATTTACCGCTTGTATGTGCCAACAGGCGGAGGAAAAACATTTTCCGGGCTGCGATATTGTGTGCATGCGGCCAAAAAACTTTCGGCCCGGCATATTTTCTATGTTGCACCGTTCCGGTCGATTATCGGACAGAATGTACAGGAGTTCAAAAAGGCATTAGGCGGCAGTGAATATCTGTTGGAGCACCATACGGATGCGGTGCTGGATACAGAGAACCCCGAAATTCTCCGCCAGCTGGAACGCTGGCAGGAATCGCCGGTGATATGTACAACTATGGTACAGATGCTGCAAACCCTGTTTTGCAGCAGGCGGCAGAATGTGCGCCGCATGGCAGCACTGGCAAATTCTATCTTGGTGTTTGACGAAATACAGTCCCTGCCCATTTGCCATACATACTTGTTCAACCAGGCGGCAAATTTCTTGGCGTACTATTTGGGGTGCGTTGTTGTTTTGTGTACGGCAACACAGCCAGCACTAAGCGAAGTAGCAAACCCTTTGCGGTTTGCATCGCCGGTGGACCTGGTCCCGGATTACCAGCTGCGCTTTGCGCAGTTCCGAAGGACAAAGATTGAAGTGCCCGAAACAGAAAATGGATTTCAGGCAGGAGAACTCGCAGAATTTGTACGGAGCAAGCAAGACGAGAATGGCAGCATTTTGATCATCTTGAATACCCGTTCGGCGGTCGAAAAGGTGTTTGAGGCTTTGAAACAATGCCAGCCGGAACATACACAACTTTACTGCCTGACCACGCACCTGTGTGCAAAGCACCGTGCAGATGTTATCGCAGAAGTTAAGCAAAAATTAAACACCTTACACGGTCAGGAACGTTTGATCTGTGTAAGCAGTCAGCTGATAGAAGCAGGCGTGGATGTAAGCTTTGATTGTGTCATTCGAAGTATGGCTGCGCTGCCCAGTGTGGCCCAGGCTTCCGGCCGATGCAACCGTAATGCGGAAAGGAAATGCCGCACGGTGTATCTTGTTAAAACCTACAATCTGGAAAATCTGGATCGACTTCCGGAACTGCGCAACGGCAGGGAAGCCACACGGCGCCTGCTGCAGCAATTACAAAGGGATGCGGACCTGTTAGAGCCGGAAAGTATTTTGAGGTACTACCAGCTTTATTATGCAGAGTCCCAACAACAGGAACGGATGGGCGATCCGGTTGAATTAAAGGGGTACATTCCCCCAAAAACAGTGAATTTGTTTGACCTTTTGTCAGATAATCGGGAAAGTGTGCTAGCCTGGAAAGAGACAACAGGAAAACAAAAGTTCCCCAATTACTTGCTCCGGCAGGCGTTTGCCACGGCAGAAAGGAATTTCCATGCTTTGGAGGACATTACAACGCCGGTGGTGGTTCCCTATGGGGAAGATGGCGCGGATATGGCAACAAGACTTTCGTCCAGTGAATCGCTTACCCCCCAAATGCTGCGGGACGCACAACGCTTTACCGTTGGTATTACAACAAATGAAAAAATACGCCTGGCAGATCAAGGCGCACTGTACACAGTAAAAGAAGGGGCAGTGACAATTCTTAACAAGGAATATTACGATGACGAAAAGGGAATTCAGACAAGCCCCAGATTTATGCCGATACAATTTGCTTAACAAGGAGGGTTAGACTTTGCAATACGAAAATTCAATATCCATGCAGGTATATGGGCGTTATGCACTGTTCAGCGACCCAATTACCCGCGTAGGCGGCGAAAAATTCAGCTACCCGGTGCCCACCTACCAGGCATTGAAGGGCATTTATGAAAGCTGCTATTGGAAACCAACGTTCACCTGGGTAATTGATGAACTGCGCGTGATGAACCCGATTGAAAGACAATCCAAAGGCATCCGTCCCATTATGTATAACAATGGGAAAAACGATCTTTCCATCTATACGTACCTTTCCGATGTTTGCTACCAGGTGCGGGCACATTTTGAATGGAACGAACATCGCCCAGACCTGGAAAAAGACCGCAATGAAAACAAACATTACGCTATTGCAAGGCGTATGTTGGAACGCGGCGGCAGAAGAGATATCTTTTTGGGAACACGCGAATGCCAGGGGTATATTGAACCCTGCATTTTTGGCCAGGGAAAAGGGCATTATGATGATGTTTCATCCCTGGACCTAGGCCTAATGGAGCACGGCATTACCTATGCGGACGAAAACGGGAAAGGCGTGATGCAGGAACGCTTTTGGCACCCGGTAATGCAGAACGGAAAAATCTGTTTTTGCCGCCCGGAAGAATGCGAAATTGTGCGCGATATCCACCCGCAAAAGATGAAGACCTTTACGCTGGGTGAAACAGTCAGCGACTGCGATGATTTGTACAGGGAGGTGATACAGGAATGAGCTGGCTTAGCTATTGCTATAAAACCTACCAGAATAGCGTGTCAGAAATTGGAAAGCAGCAGCCTGGGAAAGTTCCACTACTGCCGGTGGCTCACACGACACAGCAGGTCAACATTGAAGTGGAGTTGGACAAGGACGGAAACTTTCAGTATGCAGGCTTGCTGACACAAGATCAAAGGACAACGATCATTCCTTGCACAGAGGAATCTTCGGCGCGGACATCCGGCATGGTTCCGCACCCGCTAGTGGATAAACTGCAATATATTGCGGCAGATTATCCCACTTTTGGTGGTAGTAAAGAATCCGGATGGCCGCTTTACCACAAGCAGTTACAAGCGTGGTGTACATCTCCTTATGCCCACCCGGCTGTGTGTACAGTCCTGCACTACCTGGAAAAAGAATGCCTGATCGCAGACCTGGTCAAGGCAAATATCTTGTTTATAGATGAAAATGGAACTCTGCCAACAAAATGGCAGGGAAACAAAGAAGACAAGCCCCCTATTTTGGATACGCTGACCGGCAGTGACCAGACGGAATCTTTTGTCCGGTTCCGCGTTGACAATGTTGATTTGTCGCGTGATACAACAGTCCGAGAAAGCTTTATCCGCTTTTATGAAACACAGTTAAAAGATATTGACTATTGCACAGTTCAGGGAATCAAAATGCCGGTTTCTACATTAAGCCCGTATAAGATCCGCAACCCAGGTGACCGTGCAAAGCTGATATCCAGCAATGACAATACGAATTATACTTACCGCGGGCGCTTTGCGGATGCAGCGCAGGCACTTTCGATTGGTTATGAAACAACCCAAAAGGCACACAGCGCCTTGCGATGGTTGGTCAGCAAGCAAGGGGTAAATACAGGGGACCAGACTGTACTTGTTTGGGGAACACAGAACGAAGCAGTACCCAATGTGCTGGGAGATACTTTCGATATTGCCCAGGAATATAATCCACTAGCAGGCGATGATTGGGACGATTTTGAGGAAGATACAGAAAGGTTGCCTGCGGATACCCAAGAAGAAATTGCACGGCAGTTCAACCGGGCCATTCTGGGGTATCAGCACCAGTTGAAGGACAATTCCCAAACGGCGGTCATGATTTTGGATTCTGCCACACCAGGTCGGCTATCCGTCCGGTACTATCAGGAACTGCAGGGCTCCAAGTTGCTTGCCAATATAAAGGATTGGCACGATACGTTCCAATGGCAGCTGGAATACCGCAGTGTAGAGGAGCCGACGGAACTGGGCAAAAAGCCCAAGATCAAGAAAGCTGTCTTTGTTGGTGCGCCTGCCCCGGCGGACATTGCAAAAGCAGCCTATGGCGAAAAAGTGGATGCAAAGCTGAAACGAGCGACAATCGAACGACTGATTCCCTGTATTACCAATGGGGAGCGCTTCCCGCGGGATTTGATGATCAGCGCGGTAGATCGGGCAACAAACAGCATTGGCCTGGATTATTGGGAACAACAAAAAACACAAAGCATTGCCTGCGCTCTTGTGCGTGGGTACTATCACAGAAATAAGAAGGTGGATTATCCGATGAATGTTGACGAAAGCATTGAAAACAGGGACTATTTATTTGGAAGAATCCTGGCCTGTGCAGAGCAGATTGAAAAACGGGCATTGATTCAGCTCGGAAATGAGAACGAAAAACGTTTGACAAATGCAGAGCGTTTAAGAACCGCGTTTGCTCTGCACCCGGCAACAACAACACTTCTTTTGGATAAAAAATTAAATCCGTACCTGAACAGAATGAAAAACCGTAACGGAATGGATAGCCAAAGGTATGCGATGATGCAAGAATTATTACATAAGATTGGCACAGAAAACTTTACGAACAAAAGACTTGGTGAGCTGTATCTGGTTGGCTATGCCGACCAGATGATGGACTTTAAGGCCGAAAATGCAGAATATAAAGCGAAAGTAAAAAAGCAGGAGGAATAAAAGATGGCTGTGCTGCAGAATAAAATCGACTTTGCACTTGTGATTGCTGTAAACCATGCGAACCCGAACGGTGACCCGCTGAACGGAAACCGCCCGCGCGAAACGTATGAGGGACTGGGTGAAATTTCGGATGTGTGCCTGAAACGCAAGATCCGCAACCGCATGATGGACCTTGGCCAGAATGTGTTTGTCCAGTCGGACGACCGCTGCAATGATGGCTTCAAAAGCCTGAAAGACCGTGCAGACGGCTGCCCAGCAGTGAAAAAAGCTGAAAAAGATAAAGATGCTTATGCAAAGGCTGCCTGTGAAACCTGGCTGGATGTGCGCAGCTTTGGCCAGGTGTTTGCCTTTAAGGGAAAAGAATCCAAGGGCGATGGTGTTTCCGTTGGCGTGCGCGGCCCGGTATCTATTCATCCGGCTTTCAGCGTGGACCCGATTGATGTCGATGATATCCAGATCACAAAGAGCGTGAACGGTACGACTGGTGAAAAGAAGTCAAGCGATACCATGGGTATGAAGCACCGTGTGGCTTTTGGCGTGTACACAACCTTCGGCAGCATTAACTGCCAGCTGGCAGAAAAGACCGGCTTTACAGATGAGGATGCAGAAATCATCAAAGAAGCGCTGCGCACACTGTTTGAAAACGATATTTCCTCTGCACGTCCGGATGGCAGCATGGAGGTGGTTCGCCTGTATTGGTGGCGTCATAACTGCAAAAGCGGACAGTATTCCTCGGCAAAGGTCCACCGCTGCCTGCATGTAGAGCTAAACGAAGGTGTAGAGCAAGCACACCGGGTGGAAGATTATAATATTACCTGCGATACCCTGAACGGATTGACACCGGAAGTGTATGATGAATACTGATGACTATCTGCAAATGTCTGGCATCCAGCACTTTGCATTCTGCCGCCGCCAATGGGCACTTGCGTACTTGGAACAACAATGGTCTGAAAACCAGCGCACCGCCGAAGGCCGTCTGCAGCATACCCGCTGCCATGATGTGACCCTGACAGAAAAGCGCGGCGATTTGCTGATCGCCCGCGGTATGAGGGTCGTCAGCCACCGATTGAAGCTGACCGGCGACTGCGATGTGGTAGAGTTTCACAAGGATCCAAACGGCGTGTCATTGCAGGGCCGCCGCGGCCTGTGGCAGCCCATGCCCGTGGAATATAAGCATGGCCGCAGTAAGGTAAATGATGCCGACCGTTTGCAGCTCTGCGCACAGGCCATGGCGCTGGAAGAAATGCTGGTGTGCGAGGTGCCGGAAGGGGAAATCTTTTATGAAGAAACCCGGCAGCGAGAACATGTTTCCCTGACACCGGAACTGCGCAGCACCGCGCAGACCATGGCGGATGAGATGAACCGCCTGTTTGCGCGTGGCTATACCCCAAAAAGCAAACCTGGCAAACATTGCAATGCCTGCTCACTGAAAGCGCTTTGCCTGCCGGCGCTGTATCAGCAGGCAGACCCGGCGGCGTATCTGCGGGAGCATATTGAGGAGGGCGCGCCATGAGAAAGCTGCTCAACACCCTGTTTGTTATCAATGAGGACGCTTACCTGACATTGGATGGCGAAAACCTTGTTGTTACCCGCAATAAGCAGGAAACCCACCGCTATGCCCTGCATACGCTGGAAGGCATCGTCTGCTTTACTTACGCGGGTGCCAGCCCCGCTTTGATGGGAGCCTGCGCCCGGCGGGGCATTGACCTTTGCTTTTTTGACCCGTATGGCAGATTTCAGGCCCGCACCGTGGGGGAAGAACGCGGCAACGTGCTGCTGCGTCAGACGCAGTACCGCGTGTCGGATGACCCGGCCCAGAGCTGCCGCTATGCCCGGAGCTTTATCCTTGGTAAAGTGTATAACGCACGCTGGGTGCTGGAACGCGCAACCCGCGATCATCCCCAGCGTGTCCCGGTCGAAAAACTGAAACGCACCTCCACCCAGCTGGCCGCCGCGCTGCCGCTGATACAGACCAGCGATGATCCGGAACAGCTGCGCGGCCTGGAAGGCGAGGCAGCCCAGCGCTACTTTGACTGCCTGAATGACCTGATTCTGCAGCAAAAGCAGGATTTTGTGTTTGAGGGCCGCAGCCGCCGCCCGCCGCTGGACAATGTGAATGCGCTGCTTTCGTTTGCCTACAGCATGCTGGCGCGGGAGTGTGCATCCGCCTTGACCGCTGTGGGCCTGGACCCTTACGTTGGCTTTATGCACCGCCCGCGCCCCGGCCGCAAAAGTCTGGCACTTGACCTGATGGAAGAACTGCGGGCGGTTTATGCAGACCGGCTGGTCATCAGCTGCATCAATCAAAAGATCATCACAGCAAAACACCTGCAAAAACAGGAAAATGGTGCCGTACTGCTGACGGATGATGGCCGCAAAGCTTTCCTGACCGCATGGCAGAACAAAAAGAAGGAAGAGATCACCCATCCGTTTTTGAAAGAAAAACTGCCCTGGGGTCTGGTGCCCTATGTTCAGGCGCTTTTGCTGGCCCGTGCTCTGCGCGGCGACCTGGAAGTGTACCCACCGTTTTTCTGGAAGTGAGGTGCCGTTATGTTGGTGCTTGTAACCTATGATGTCAACACCGAAACAGCCGCCGGTCGTCGCAGGCTGCGCAAAGTAGCAAAAGTCTGTGTAGACTACGGCCAGCGGGTGCAAAACTCTGTATTTGAGTGCCTGCTGGATGCCGCGCAATACACGATGTTCAAAGCAAAATTGACTGAACTGATCGATTCGGAATCGGACAGCCTGCGCTTTTATCAACTGGGAAACCATTACAAAAGCAAGGTCGAGCATGTGGGTCTGCACCCGGATTTTGATCAGGATGGAATCTTGTTTGCTTAGTGCGAGGGGAAGGCAATCATAAAATTCCCGGTTCCTTCGCACCAGAAAATATGGAAAAAACAGGGGCAGAAAGGGTAAAATACAGCCTTGCCTGTCAGCATGAAGATGCAATCCCCATAAAATTTGTTTCATATGCGCAAAAGTGCCCCACTGTTTTGTGCACTTTTGCTGTCGCTCTCCGCAAGGAGAGCGTGGATAGAAATATTAGCAGCGGTTGTGCTGATGATATTTTTGTCACGTCGCTCTCCGCAAGGAGAGCGTGGATAGAAATATCGGCGTGGGGACCACACGGGACAGCCTCGGAGGTCGCTCTCCGCAAGGAGAGCGTGGATAGAAATGCCATCAGGTTGTTGGCCAGGTTGCGCCGGTCGGCGTCGCTCTCCGCAAGGAGAGCGTGGATAGAAATTCCTTCACAACCGTGTTGCACTGGTACCACATCAGGTCGCTCTCCGCAAGGAGAGCGTGGATAGAAATTTCGTGCACGTGCTTTAGCGCCCCGTATGTTTTGGTCGCTCTCCGCAAGGAGAGCGTGGATAGAAATGGATTGGCTGGTGACGGTGGTTTGCTGGGCACCGGGTCGCTCTCCGCAAGGAGAGCGTGGATAGAAATATAGTATTCCCGATGATGGTAAGTATGATGCAATTGTCGCTCTCCGCAAGGAGAGCGTGGATAGAAATGCAATAAGATCGTTGTTAATACCGATACTCAGCAGGTCGCTCTCCGCAAGGAGAGCGTGGATAGAAATATCCTAGTGCACGAGATCCTGGTTGCTGGTGCGCCCAAGTCGCTCTCCGCAAGGAGAGCGTGGATAGAAATGTGCACGGTATCAATACCGCCATGGGGGCTACCATGTCGCTCTCCGCAAGGAGAGCGTGGATAGAAATGTAAATGTCGCTCGTGCTGCTGATGGGGTCCTTTGGTCGCTCTCCGCAAGGAGAGCGTGGATAGAAATTCAACCACTCCGCTGTATACAATGGATAGTATAAGGGTCGCTCTCCGCAAGGAGAGCGTGGATAGAAATTTTAATACATCTATCATCTACACTAATAACACCGTCGCTCTCCGCAAGGAGAGCGTGGATAGAAATAAAACCACTACCAGAAGACACTAAACTAGTATCTGTCGCTCTCCGCAAGGAGAGCGTGGATAGAAATGTTGAATCAATGTAAGCATTGCTATTCACCTTCTCGTCGCTCTCCGCAAGGAGAGCGTGGATAGAAATGTATGATACTTATGCAAAAGTACTTCGCGTTAATGGTCGCTCTCCGCAAGGAGAGCGTGGATAGAAATACAAACTTACGAATACGGCTACCATTATTCCAACGGTCGCTCTCCGCAAGGAGAGCGTGGATAGAAATTCCTCTGTCTCTAGCGGCTTCGGTCGCCGTTTTAGGTCGCTCTCCGCAAGGAGAGCGTGGATAGAAATTACCTCATCAGCTGCATCAATCAAAAGATCATCACAGCAGTCGCTCTCCGCAAGGAGAGCGTGGATAGAAATTTACTAAGGTATCAAGATAAGGAGGAGCGCGCGCCTGCGTCGCTCTCCGCAAGGAGAGCGTGGATAGAAATGCTGGATCACTGAGCGGGAACACCGGGCAGGCCCCCGCGGTCGCTCTCCGCAAGGAGAGCGTGGATAGAAATGCTCATAGCCGGAACGAGTTCTTCCGGGATGATTGGTCGCTCTCCGCAAGGAGAGCGTGGATAGAAATGTTCTTGCGATATGAGCACATTATAAGCTATTGCAGTCGCTCTCCGCAAGGAGAGCGTGGATAGAAATGTATAATGCGGTATTTATACCGGGGTTGTTTTTCATTGTCGCTCTCCGCAAGGAGAGCGTGGATAGAAATTGCTACTTCTCTTTTGGTCTATCTTGCCCTGATTGTCGCTCTCCGCAAGGAGAGCGTGGATAGAAATGGGAAACTCAGGAACCCAAGCCGACCCGGCAAAATGTCGCTCTCCGCAAGGAGAGCGTGGATAGAAATTGGGTTTTGTCGACCCTGATGCCGATTCGCTAACTGGTCGCTCTCCGCAAGGAGAGCGTGGATAGAAATTTTGATCTATCATTAAATTATAGATTGGAGGTGCTGTCGCTCTCCGCAAGGAGAGCGTGGATAGAAATTCCTGATTGATGAAATCCAGCTGGAATTTAATTCGTCGCTCTCCGCAAGGAGAGCGTGGATAGAAATGTCAATGAGAATGCTGCTACTATGCAGATTTATGGCGTCGCTCTCCGCAAGGAGAGCGTGGATAGAAATCTTGACAATACCTGTCATATCTGTGAAAAAATTGAACGTCGCTCTCCGCAAGGAGAGCGTGGATAGAAATCCATAGCAACCTCAAAATCTCACATACGCACCAGCGTCGCTCTCCGCAAGGAGAGCGTGGATAGAAATTTGTGTTGACAATGTGTATTCTTTGCAGTATAATACGTCGCTCTCCGCAAGGAGAGCGTGGATAGAAATCTCAAAAACGTTGGACGAAGCTCTGGCGTGACGCTGTCGCTCTCCGCAAGGAGAGCGTGGATAGAAATTTTGCACATTGAGTATTGCATAATATGTATAAGTAGTCGCTCTCCGCAAGGAGAGCGTGGATAGAAATCTGCTAACGCTACTCACGTATATAGTAATTATTGTGTCGCTCTCCGCAAGGAGAGCGTGGATAGAAATAACGTCCGAAGTATCGGAGAGAGAACCGCTGGCAGGTCGCTCTCCGCAAGGAGAGCGTGGATAGAAATTGAACCATCCACAACACGAAGATTAACGAACATAAGTCGCTCTCCGCAAGGAGAGCGTGGATAGAAATGTAATGTAATTTCAGATGCTCCTTCGAGCGCGCCGTCGCTCTCCGCAAGGAGAGCGTGGATAGAAATGATTATAGATGAAGCTGGTATGGTTTGGGACAATGTCGCTCTCCGCAAGGAGAGCGTGGATAGAAATAGATTCATCCACAACGCGAAGATTAACAAACATGATGTCGCTCTCCGCAAGGAGAGCGTGGATAGAAATATTGACACCAGCAAGGATATCATCAAGACTGCTAGGTCGCTCTCCGCAAGGAGAGCGTGGATAGAAATTTCAACGTATGTAATACGGCTTCCACGCTGCCAAGTCGCTCTCCGCAAGGAGAGCGTGGATAGAAATGCAAAAATTTGCGGAAGCAATCAAGCCATCATAGTCGCTCTCCGCAAGGAGAGCGTGGATAGAAATCTCAGTATGCTGCTGCTCAGGTGCAGAGCATTAGTGGTCGCTCTCCGCAAGGAGAGCGTGGATAGAAATGTATCAGTTGCCATAATCATATACCTCTCGTTACGTCGCTCTCCGCAAGGAGAGCGTGGATAGAAATTCGACTTTCCTGTCGTTCCTGCCGAGCTCACAACGGTCGCTCTCCGCAAGGAGAGCGTGGATAGAAATTGTTATGCTGTTTTTTGCCCTTTTGTGGGCATCAGTCGCTCTCCGCAAGGAGAGCGTGGATAGAAATAGTGCCACGCGCGTAGAATGTTTTCCCGTTCAAAAGTCGCTCTCCGCAAGGAGAGCGTGGATAGAAATACCGGTGCAGCACCTGCAATGCGCACCGATACGGCGTCGCTCTCCGCAAGGAGAGCGTGGATAGAAATGCAGTCGTATTTCGGTCGTAGGTCGTATAAAAGTCGTCGCTCTCCGCAAGGAGAGCGTGGATAGAAATGGTATGGAAGTTAACGGCGTGTCCTATGATGTAGTCGCTCTCCGCAAGGAGAGCGTGGATAGAAATAAAAAGAGAATAAAGGAAACGCATAAAAGCGCCAGTCGCTCTCCGCAAGGAGAGCGTGGATAGAAATTAAGGACAATACCGCGAATTGCAACAATCAGCAGGTCGCTCTCCGCAAGGAGAGCGTGGATAGAAATTTTTGCGCACTAAGTATTGCATAATATGTATTAGTGTCGCTCTCCGCAAGGAGAGCGTGGATAGAAATATTTACTCGCAATAAGGGCTTTAATACTGACGATGTCGCTCTCCGCAAGGAGAGCGTGGATAGAAATTAACCAGACATGGTGGGTTAAAATACATACTTCTGTCGCTCTCCGCAAGGAGAGCGTGGATAGAAATATAATTCCTCTGGTGCTTCTGTCTCTGCTAACGCGTCGCTCTCCGCAAGGAGAGCGTGGATAGAAATTCATTATGACGGTAATACTAATGATGATACTTACCGTCGCTCTCCGCAAGGAGAGCGTGGATAGAAATATACATTACCTCTTAAGAACAATACCACGAATAGCGTCGCTCTCCGCAAGGAGAGCGTGGATAGAAATATCTCGCGTTGATACGGTATCTCATTAACACTTAGTCGCTCTCCGCAAGGAGAGCGTGGATAGAAATAGATTCTGAGCCATGAAGAAGCCGACGAATAGCAGTCGCTCTCCGCAAGGAGAGCGTGGATAGAAATCTATTTCTGATTCTGCTCTTGTTCGGCTCAAAGAAGTCGCTCTCCGCAAGGAGAGCGTGGATAGAAATGTTTTTGGCTTTGGTGCCAAACTTGTGCACTCATTGTCGCTCTCCGCAAGGAGAGCGTGGATAGAAATGCATTACCATACTTGCCGAGATACTTAAAATCAGTCGCTCTCCGCAAGGAGAGCGTGGATAGAAATTATGAGGGGTCTATTTAGCGATGTGAAAAACTGGGGTCGCTCTCCGCAAGGAGAGCGTGGATAGAAATTTTTCTGGGCTGGTTCTCGCATGGTGACGCTTATCGTCGCTCTCCGCAAGGAGAGCGTGGATAGAAATTTTCGCCCCTTTGTGGGCATCAAAATCGGCGTGAGTCGCTCTCCGCAAGGAGAGCGTGGATAGAAATTGGCTGGTGATGTTGCCATTGCTGTCCAGCTCAGTGTCGCTCTCCGCAAGGAGAGCATGGAATGTTTCTCTTTCTGACTGTTCAGGGTGGTTTTGTTCATGCGGATATCCGCTTTAATTTTAAAAATTGCTATAGTAAAAAACTCTCGCATAAAATAATATAAAATATTATATTATTCTACTTGACAAGGTACCCCGGCGGGGTATATAGTAAATATACCCCACGGGGGTACCTTGCATGTGATGGGAGGGTAACATAATGCAGGAAAACGAAAAGAAGGAACCATGTTGCTGCTGCGCGCACAAAACAAAGCATCGCAGTGAAGAAGAGTATAAAAGCCTGGTCCACAGACTGAACCGGATCGAAGGGCAGATTCGGGGCATCCGTGGGATGGTGGAAAACGAAGCATATTGCCCGGATATTCTGGTGCAGTCGGCGGCGGTAACGGCGGCAATGAATGCGTTCAACCGTGAGCTGCTGGCAAACCATATCCGCACCTGTGTGGCGGATGATATCCGTGCCGGGAATGACGAAGTTGTGGATGAGCTGCTGAAAACGCTGCAGAAACTGATGAAATAAGCATTGCCTGCACAAAATAGCAGAAGCAGAACATGAAATAAATGCACGAGTGTTTGAGCCAGCAAAAATGCCATGCCAGTGCCCAGTACGATTGTTTTTCTGTTCACAAACATCGGTAAAAGTTTGTGTAACATTACCAGAGCCATGAATAAATGCCCAGTCATTCCCTGTGAGAGGGTGTGGATAGAAATGCCGCATCGGCCTTGGTTGCCCCCAACGTATCGCTCTCCGCAAGGAGAGTGTGGATAGAAATGGTAACCTCAATAATACGTCGAATTGCAGGCTAGCCGCTCACCAAAAGGGGAGTGAGGATAGAAACAACTCAAACATCAACAACCCGTGTTCAAACACCAAAGCGAAACCACTCACCAATCATCACACAGGAATTATAGAATCACTACCGCAAAGGAGAGGAAACAGGAGGAAAGAAGTGAAACAATATAACGTAACCGGGATGAGCTGCGCCGCGTGCAGTGCCCGGGTGGAAAAAGCCGTCAGCAAAGTGCCGGGCGTAACATCCTGCTCGGTCAGCCTGCTGACCAACTCAATGGGTGTGGAGGGCACCGCCGCTCCGGCAGATATTGTGGCCGCAGTGGAAGCCGCAGGCTATGGCGCAAGCCCTAAAAACGCTGCCGCCCAGTCCGCAGCGCTGTCAGCAGATGCCTTAAAAGATACCGAGACCCCGCGCCTCAAACGTCGCCTGATTGCCTCGCTGATCTTCTGGGTGGTGCTGATGTACTTCTCCATGGGGCACATGCTATGGAACTGGCCGCTGCCGGGCTTTATGCAGGGCAACCATGTGGCAATGGGCATTTTACAGATGCTGCTCACCATTATCATCATGGTCATCAACCAAAAGTTCTTTATCAGCGGCTTTAAGGCGCTGTGGAACCGTGCCCCCAATATGGATACCCTGGTATCCCTTGGCGCTACCGCGGCCTTTGGCTACAGCACTTACGCTCTGTTTGCCATGACGGTGGCCCAGGTGCAGGGGGATGCCATGGCCGTGATGGGCTATATGGAGGAGTTTTATTTTGAATCCGCCGCAACCATCCTGACCCTGATCACGGTGGGCAAAACGTTGGAAGCCCGCTCCAAGGGCAAAACCACCGATGCCCTGAAAGGTCTGATGAACCTGGCCCCCAAAACCGCAACGCTGCTGCGCAATGGGGCGGAAGTTACCGTTCCCATCGAACAGGTGCAGCAGGGCGATGTGTTTGTGGTGCGTCCCGGCGAGAATATCCCCGTTGACGGCGTGGTGCTGGAAGGCAGCAGCGCGGTGAACGAATCGGCCCTGACCGGTGAGAGCATCCCGGTGGATAAGGCCGAAGGCGACAGCGTGAGCGCCGCAACCCTGAACCAATCCGGCTTTTTGCGCTGCCGTGCCACCCGCGTGGGTCAGGATACCACGCTGGCTCAGATCATCCAGATGGTCAGCGATGCCGCAGCCACCAAGGCACCCATTGCCAAAATTGCAGACCGTGTCTCCGGTGTGTTTGTGCCGGTGGTGATCACGCTGGCCGTTATCACCACCATCGTGTGGCTGCTGGCAGGGCAGACGGTCGGTTTTGCCTTGGCCCGCGGTATTTCAGTGCTGGTCATCAGCTGCCCCTGCGCGCTGGGCCTGGCAACGCCGGTTGCCATTATGGTTGGCAATGGTGTGGGCGCTAAAAACGGCATTCTCTTCAAAACCGCGGTTTCGCTGGAGCAGACCGGTAAAACCGAGATCGTTGCCCTGGATAAAACTGGCACCATCACCAGCGGCGAGCCGCGCGTGACGGATATCCTGCCCGCAGACGGTGTGACGGAGCAGGCACTGATGAGCCTTGCCGCAGCCCTGGAGCAGAAGAGCGAACACCCGCTGGCCCGCGCTGTGCTGCAAAAGGCACAGGAAGATAACCTGACCCCCGCCGAGGTGGCGGATTTCCAGGCACTGCCCGGCAACGGCCTGACGGCGGTGCTGAACGGCAGCACCCTGTACGGCGGCAACGCCAAATTGATGCAGACCCTTGGTGTGGCGGTGCCGCAAAAAATGGCATCCAGCGCCGAAGCACTGGCCGCCCAGGGCAAGACCCCGCTGTTCTTTGCCAAGGATGGCACCATGCAGGGCATTATCGCGGTGGCGGACGTCATCAAGGAGGACAGCCCGCAGGCTGTGCGTGAACTGCAGGGCATGGGCATCCGTGTTGTGATGCTGACCGGCGATAACGAGCGCACCGCCAAAGCCATTGGTGCACAGGCCGGTGTGGACGAAGTGATTGCCGGTGTGCTGCCCGATGGCAAGGAAGCTGTGATCCGCAGCCTGAAAAACAAGGGCCGCGTGGCCATGGTGGGCGATGGCATCAACGATGCACCGGCCCTGACCCGCGCGGATGTCGGTATTGCCATTGGCGCCGGTACGGACGTTGCGATTGACGCCGCTGACGTTGTGCTGATGAAGAGCCGCCTGAGCGATGTGCCCGCCGCCATCCGCCTGAGCCGCGCTACTCTGCACAATATCCACGAAAACCTGTTCTGGGCCTTTGCCTACAATGTGTTGGGCATCCCCCTGGCGGCAGGTGTCTTTATCCCGCTGCTGCACTGGCAGATGAACCCGATGTACGGCGCTGCGGCCATGAGCCTGTCCAGCTTCTGCGTGGTTTCCAACGCACTGCGGCTGAACCTGTTCGATATTCGCAGCACCAAACATGACCATAAACGCAAAGCACACAAAACAAGCAAAAAGGAGAACACGACCATGAATAAGACCATTAAAATTGAAGGCATGATGTGCGGCCATTGCGAAGCAACCGTGAAAAAGGCACTGGAAGCGCTGGACGGTGTTTCCGCCGCCGAAGTAAGCCACACCGCCGGTACCGCTGTTGTAACGCTGGATAAGCCGGTGGATGACACTGTGCTGAAAAAAGCCGTTGAGGACAAAGATTATACCGTGACCGGCATTGAATAATCCCGGCTCAAAAGCAAAGGAATAAGCATGAAAGCGCCCGCACGCTGCCTTGCAGCAGGCGAGCACTTTTTTGTTGTGGCCCCGCGGTAAAACAGAAAAGCTGAAAAAATATTTTGATAAGCATTCTAATATTATTTGCGAAAATCATAACAGAAGTATAACATAACAATATGATTTGGCCAGTTGCACTTGCACTATAGTGGATGATATTATACAATCTACATAAAAGATGGGTGCGCCCGTCTTACCCAGCCAACACGAGGGGGCAACACAGATGTATATCAATTTTGGTTCCATCAACAGCCGCCAGGCTGCGGATGACAGCTGTACTGCACCGCTTACAGTGGATTCCTGCGGAACATGCCGATTGAAAAAGCACGCCAGCCTGCCAACTATTACGCGGTATGATGAAAATGCGTATCAGCTGTTTTATATCGCTGCGGGCAAGGCGCACTTCTGGTTTGATGATGCCGAGCATGTGGTAACAGCGGGTCATATGGTGCTGTACCGCCCGCAGGAAGAGCGCCGCTATATCTACTATCTTGAGGACCACCCGGAGGTGTTCTGGGTCTATTTTTCCGGCAGCGAGGCCGCTGCAGTGCTGCAGGTGCATGAGATTCCGCTGGATGGCCATGTGTTTTACAGCGGCATTATGCCGGAGTACAAAAATACTTTCCGCCGCATGATCCAGGAATTGCAGCTCTGCCAGTACGCCTACCGGGATTATACGGCCGGGCTGTTCCAGATGATGCTGGTGCTGGTCAGCCGCCAGCGGCAGGAACGGCGGTCGATCAACGGCACCACGCGGGAGCAGATCGAAGCCGCAGCCGCCTATTTTAACGAGAATTATACTGCCCGCATCAATGTGGATGAATACGCCGAGTCCCTGCACAAGAGCACGGCATGGTTCATCCGCAGCTTCAAACAGTATGTGGGCTTGTCGCCCGCACGGTATATCCAGTCGCTGCGTATCGTCAATGCACAGCGCTTGCTGGAACGCACCAAATACAGCATCGGTGAAGTTTCCGAGATCGTCGGGTATGATAACCCGCTGTATTTCAGCCGTGTGTTCAAAAAGGAAACCGGGCTTTCCCCCGCGCAGTACCGCAAAGCGGAGCGGGCAGGCGAACAGCCGTCCGACCCGCAGGAAGAGGACGCCTGCACCCCCAATATCGACAAAAACCGCAATTCATAGTATAATACCCCCATACACTTTGGTATGGGGGCTTTTTATGTTTGCAGCAGCAATTTGTGTCAGCATCCTGTTGGGGGTGCTGGTTTGGGCACTGCCGGGGCGGCTGTGCGACCGCAGGGCAACCCATGCGGATGTACTGGCCGGGCCGGGCATTGTGCTGGCAGTGTGGATCATCGCAGCATGTGTGTTTGCCCAGCCGGGGCTGGCGCAGGGGTTTGATCTGTTCCGCCTGCTGGCCATCAATGGGGCGGCACTGTGGGCCTGCGGCACTGTGTTGTTACTCCGCCTGCGCAGCGGGCGGCGGTACCGCACACTTTGGACGGTTGCTGCGCTGCTGATTGCCGCCATCGGCCTGGAAGTATTCGTGGGCAACGCACCCTATTTTGCAACCCACGGCTACCAGCCCGTTGACCTGCGCGCCTATTTGCAGGATGCCCCGGCGGATGGGGAGCCGATTGCTTTGAACGATGAGCACAGTACCCTTACCTTTACCGGCATCCATCAGCCGCTGTATAACGTTGCGCTGGATGGCGTTGTCTACCAGTATGACGGCAACTATCCGCAGGATCAGAACCCGCTGTTTATCCTGTGGGTGTCCGGTACCGACGAAGCCAGCACCGCCCCGCGCCAGAGCTGGCAGTGGCAGGCGGCCCCGCGAGCGGCACGCAGCCTGGTGCGCACGCTGGATTTTTCCGGCGCGGTGGATACCCTGACCCTGCAAGCAGAGGGCTATAGCGGAGAGTACCGCAGTTATGACCTGAACTATACCGTGCAGGCGGTTCTGGCCAATGTACCCCGCCCGATGGATTTCTCGCTGCTGCGGCTGGCAGTGGTGTATCTGGCACTGCTGGCCTTGTGGGGGCTGCGCCCCGGCGCTGCCGCGTGGCACGAAGCTTACCTGACCCACCGCGCCAAATACCGCCCGGCGGTGCTGGTGCTGGGTTGCATGCTCTGCCTGCTGGCCGCAGCGGCCCCCTTTGCCGATGCCCGCAACTCCGGCGTGGCGACCTCGTTTTATAATGTCGAAAACTGGGACGGCGAAAGCCGCATCACCTTCACCCAGCATATCAGCGATTGGCAGAATGATTCCGCTGCGCAGTACGGCGCTCTGGCCCACAGCCTGCTGAATGGCCGCCTGGATCTGCAGCGCGACCCGCCCGCCGCCATGACGGAGATGCAGAACCCTTACGATACCGCCGCCCGTCAGAGCGCGGCCCCGGATGCTTTGTGGGATGTTGCTTATTATCAGGGGCGGTACTATGTTTACTTTGGCATTGTGCCGTGCCTGCTGTTCCAGCTGCCGTTTGAGCTGCTGACCGGCGTACCGGACCTGCCGCCCAGCTTGGCCATGATCGTGATGGCCTGGCTGCTGATTTTGGCAGTGTTTGGTTTGGTGCGGCAGGCTGCGCAGCGCTGGTTCCCGTCCGCCTCAGCGGCGGCCTGCCTGCTGGTTGCGGCGGGCATTGCGGGCGGTAGCCAGGTGTACTACCTGCTGCTGCGCCCCTCGGTGTATGAATACGCCATCCTGTGCGGTGCGGCATTTGTGCTGCTGGCCCTGTGGCAGTGGCTGTGCGCCGCCAACACCCCGGTGCAGCACCATGGCAAAATCATACTGCACATGGCGCTTGGCAGCCTGTGCATGGCGCTGGTGGCGGGATGCCGCCCCCAGATGGAGCTGTTTGCCGTGCTTTGCCTGCCGATCTTCTGGCCGCAGTATATCCGGCAAAAACGCTTGCGCAGCAAGCAGGGAATAACCGAAGCCATCGCCTTTGTTCTGCCGGTTATTCTGGTAGCCCTGGGGCTGATGGCCTACAATGCCGCGCGGTTCGGCTCGCCGTTTGATTTTGGCGCCAATTACAACCTGACCAGCAACGATATGACCCACCGCGGCTTCCGCATTGGGCGGCTGGCCCCGGCGTTGTTCACCTATTTCCTGTCCCTGCCGGTGGTGCAGGCGGTGTTCCCCTACCTGGCGGGTACCAAAATGCAGACAAACTTTATGGGTATGACCATTACCGAAGTATTTTACGGCGGTGCCCTGGTCAGCCTGCCGCTGCTGTGGGCCTTTGCGGCCCTGCCTTTGCTGCGCCGCCGTATGGCAAGGCAGAAAGACCTGCGCGCCATGGTGCTGCTGCCCGTGCTGCTGGCTGTTATTCTGGCCGCGTTGGACTGCCAGATGGCCGGTGTGCTCTACCGCTATCTCAGCGACTATTTAACCCCGCTGCTGTTCGCCGCCGCATTGGTCTGGCTGTGGGCCGAAAGCGCCCTTGCCCCGCGTGTGCAGGCCGCCGCATCGGGCAGCATCCTGCATACCGTGCAGCACATGCTGCAGGGGGCGATGCTGGTAGCTGTTGCCGTGGGGATCTGTTACAGCTTCTGTGTCTACTTTGCTGCGGAACCGGGCCTTCTGGGCCAGAATCCCGCGCTGTACCAGAATGTCAGCCGTCTGGTGCAGTTCTGGCTGTAAAATCAGGGTGAAAACAAAATTCAGCAAAATTCAAATTAGATAAAATAAAAGCATATGCCCCATGTCAGCCGGGAAAATCCGGCCAGTCAGGAGAGCATGTGCTTTTTCTTTTTATATGGGCATTCTGTATGGATCGTTTTCGGATGGAATAAATATAAAAAATCCTGCAAACAGGATAGCGGCCCCGTTTGCAGGCCATTCAGCTCAAAATTTAATAGGTGATGATCACGCCCTGGTCCTGTGCGTAAAAGCTGCACAGACCGCTGCAGGGCACAATATCTACCCGCGCATCCGGCCATTTGGCGTGGATGCCGTGTTCCAACAGGTTGGCGGCGTTCTGGTTGTTGCACTCGCTGATCAGCACCGGGCGCACACCATCGTAACCGTCCTCGTCCATCTGTTCCAAAATCTTGGCAAGCACCCGCGCTTCGCCGCGCGTCTTAAAGAAAAAGTCGATTGTGCCATCTTCGGTGCGGCGGCCCAAAACGCGCATGTTCAGCCGCCCGGCAATAAAGCCCACCACGCGGCTGACCCGCCCGGCTTTGGCAAGGTTATCAAAGCTGGCCAGGGCAAACATAATGTGCCCTTTCTGTGCCCAGTTGGCCAGCTCAATGCAGATGGTATCAAAGTTGGTTCCTATCCGGATTAGCTTGTTGGCCAGCTCTGCTGCACCGGCCAGCGCGCCGGAACAGCTCAGGGTATCCAACACAAAAATCTGCTTTTCGGGGTGTTCTTCCAGCACCATCTCCCGCGCGGCCAGCGCGGCGTTGTAGCTGCCCGAAAGATTATGGCTGATGGTCAGCGCAATGCTTTTGTCCGCCATCAAAAACAGCTCGGCCCATTCTTCCGGGCTGGGGCAGGCGGTGGCGCTGGCGCCGTTATAGTCCGTCATGGCCTGCAGCATGGCTTTGGTGTTCAGGGTGGGCAAGTCCACAAACTCGCGCTCGCCAACGCGAATCTTGAATGGAACCAATGCAAACTGAACCCCCGGTGCAGTGTCCGGCAGGGTACGGATCTCACAAGAAGAGTCCGATGCGATCATCCATTCCATAAAAAGTCCTCCTATAACGCAGGCAAAAAGCTGCGCAATCAACCGGAACAATCCGGCATTTTTTTGGCGCACTCGTGGCCGCCGTGCCGCGGCGGGGCCAACCCTTAGGCCGCGGATACTATTTTCTAGTTCTATTATACGGGCCGCCCAACAAAGCGTCAAGCAAGAAAAAACAGCAAGTGTAAAAATTAGCGCCTTTTCCCGGCGGGCTATTGCGCCAATGTGTGCAGCGGGGTATAATATCTATATCTGTTGCTTCTGCCCTCCGGCGCGCCGGGGCTGCTGATAAAAGGAGAAAATAAACCCTATGGCTGATTATTACCACTACCGCCAAAAGATAGAAAAACAGCGCCGCCGCCGCAACGCGGTAGTTGCCCTGATGGTGGTGCTGATCATATTGTGTGCGGCTGCAGGCTTTTTCTGGATGTCCCGCCACAACCAGCAGGCGAACACCCCCCAGGCGGAGCCTGCCATGCCCACGGCGGAAACTGCTGCCACGGCAACCCCGGAGCAGCCCGAACCCACCGCCCAAACGCCGGGTAACCCCCAGCGCCTGCTTCCCGCCGTAGATAACGCCGCGTGGGATACAGCCACCCCGGTGGAACAGACCATAGATCTGGAGTACCTGAACACAGATTCCCGCATGGCCGCCCTGCCTGCCCTTGGCACCGTGGAGCGCAGCCACTTTGACACCGTTACTTTTTTGGGTGACAGCATTACCGAGGGCATGGAGTGTTATGCCACCGGCTACCAGAACGCCCATGTGCGCGCCTATCGCGGTGCCGGCCCGGAAAGCGTTGTCTATAATACCACCGTCAAGGACCACATCCGCAATGTGCAGGAACCGGCCTTTGACGCCGTGGTGGAGACCCAGCCCGATGCGCTGTATATCCTGTTCGGCACCAACACCCTGGTCAACGGCAGCGAGGATACCGCCACCAAGTTCATCACCTATTATGAAAAAATGATCGACATGTTCCACGAAAGCCTGCCGAACGTGCCGATCTATGTGCAGTCCATCCCCGGCGTTCAGGAATGGGTCAAGGATTCCAAGCCCGGCTTGCAGAATGACCGCATCAAGCTGGTCAACAACCTGCTGGCCAACATGGCGCTGCGCAAGGGCTGCTACTTTGTCAATATTGCCGAAGCCCTGAATCAGCCCGATGGCAGCCAGATTGACGAATACGAAGCCGATGGCATCCACATGCAGCCGGTAGGCTATACCGCCTGGTGCAACTACCTGGCAACCCATACGGCATGGGATCGCCGCAACACCTATGCGGGCGAAAATCCGCTCTATATCCTGGGCAGCTGATGCTGCCCGGGCCTTTATGCGGCATCAACAACATAAGTACAACAAATGCACTGCCAACCCCCGTTTTGCTGCGGGGCAAGGCAGTGCATTTTGTTCTATTTGCATAGAAAAAACGGCGGGATATTTCGCGGTATTAAATCGTTTTTTGTCTAGTTTGACAAGGATTCCTGTAAATGTGTGTCAATTTTACACAAATCGACCCAGCAACTTACGAAAATTTTAGCGCTTTATTACAGAAATCTCTTGAAATTCCGCTGCAAAACAGGTAATATAAATATAGCAAAAACAAATTGGGTGCAGTTTATGCCGGAACAGGCAGCAGGAACAGGAATTCGTGCTGTTCTTTGTATCATCGGCGCATAGTCTGCCTCAATCAGAGGTGTTTCCGGGAACCTGGGAACATGATCAAAGGGGCGGCACGGTCGGTGGTAAACCGGCATGGTGCATGCCAAAAGGGGAGATTACAAGGTGAAACAAACACAGTCAGCGGCGAAGCCTTCCGATTTGCCAGTTTACCTGTTCCATCAGGGCAATAACTTTGAAGCATACCGCTACTTTGGCAGCCACCTGGAAGAGCAGGACGGCCAGCCCGGCGCGGTGTTCCGCGTGTGGGCACCGCACGCCAAAGCAGTTTCCGTTGTGGGCGATTTCAACAGCTGGGTGCCCACCAGCCATCCGATGGAAAAGGTGTCGGACGGCATTTGGGAGCTGTTCATTCCCGGCATCAAAACCTATGATGTTTATAAATACTGCGTTACCACCCCGGCGGATGAGCTGGTGTACAAGGCTGACCCGTATGCGTTCCATGCCGAAACCCGCCCGTCCAACGGCAGCAAAGTTTTTGATATTTCCGGCTTTGACTGGCACGATGCCGCGTGGGAAGATGCACAGAAGAAAAATGATGTGATCAACGGCCCGATGAGCATCTATGAGCTGCATGCCGGCAGCTGGAAAATGAAGGAGGACGGTGTCCCCTATAATTATTCCGAACTGGCGGATCAGCTTGTGCCTTATATTAAAGATATGGGCTATACCCATGTGGAGCTGCTGCCCATTACGGAATATCCATTTGATGGCAGCTGGGGCTATCAGGTCAGCGGTTACTTTGCCCCCACCAGCCGTTACGGTACCCCGCACGACTTTATGGAGTTTGTGGATAAGCTGCACGCGGCCGGTATCGGCGTAATCCTGGACTGGGTGCCCGCCCACTTCCCCAAGGATGCTTACGGCCTGTACATGTTTGACGGCGCCCCCTGCTATGAGGACCCCAACCCCCGCCGCGGTGAGCATAAAGAGTGGGGCACCATGGTGTTCAACTTTGGTATGCCGGAAGTGGAAAGCTTCCTGGTATCCAGTGCGCTGTTCTGGATCGAGCAGTACCATGTGGACGGCCTGCGTGTGGATGCAGTGGCCAGCATGCTGTATCTCGATTACAACCGCCGCGATGGCGAGTGGGAACAAAACGTAAAGGGCGGCAAGGAAAACCTGGAAGCCATTACGTTCCTGCAAAAGTGCAATACGGCTATCCTGGGCCGCCACCCGCATAAAATGATGATTGCCGAAGAATCCACCGCATGGCCGCTGGTTACCAAACCGGCAGCCGATGGCGGCCTTGGCTTCAACTTCAAATGGAACATGGGCTGGATGAACGATATGCTCAGCTACATGAAGACTGACCCGCTGTTCCGTGCCGGCAACCATAACAAAGTTACGTTCAGCTTCTTCTATGCGTTCAGTGAAAATTTTGTCCTGCCCATCAGCCACGATGAAGTTGTGCACGGCAAGTGCAGCCTGATCAATAAGATGCCCGGTGATTACGAAGCAAAGTTCGCCAACCTGCGCACCTTCTATGGCTATATGATGGCCCATCCGGGCAAAAAACTGCTGTTCATGGGCCAGGAATTCGGCCAGTTCATTGAATGGGACGAGAAAAAACAGCTGGATTGGATGCTTCTTGGCTATGATAAGCACCATGAACTGCAAACCTACGTCAAGGATCTGAACCACTTCTACCGTGAGACCGCCTCTCTCTGGCAGGTCGATTACAGCTGGGAAGGGTTCCAGTGGATCGTGCCGGATGATAACAAACAGAGCGTGATTGCGTTCCTGCGCCGGGACGCCAAGGGCAAGATGCTCCTGGTTGTCTGTAACTTTAACCCCGTCCTGCGCGAAAGCTACTCGATGGGCGTGCCCAACCCCGGTACATACAAAGAGCTGATCAACTCGGATGACGTCAAGTATGGCGGTGCCGGTGTCAAAAATGGCAGCGTAAAGAGCGTCAAGGGCCCGATGCACGGCTTTGACCAGCATATTGAGGTAACCCTGCCGCCGTTGTCCACCATCTATTTCAGCGTTCCCGCTGCCCGCAAAAAGGCAGGAAAGCCCGCCAAGGCAGAAACTGCCGAAGCAGCCAAACCCGAAAAGGCAGCCAAGCCTGCGGCCACCAAAACTGCCGCCCCTAAAAAGCGCGCAGCCAAACCCGTGGCAACAAAACCGGCTGCTAAAAAGCCCAGAGCGGCAAAAACAACCAAGCCCAAAACACCGGTAACGGAATCGTAAACGTCTGGTGTGTAAGGGCGGTACCGGCGGCAACCCGCAGCCGGTGCGGCCCGTGGAGATAAACAAGTTTAAGGGGAGAACAATTATGGCAAAAGAAATGATCGCAATGATCCTGGCTGGCGGCCAGGGTTCGCGCCTCTACGCGCTGACCCAGAAGCTGGCTAAGCCGGCGGTTCCGTTCGGCGGTAAGTACCGTATCATCGACTTTCCGCTGTCCAACTGTGTCAACTCTGATATTGACACAGTTGGCATCCTGACCCAGTATCAGCCGCTGGTCCTGAATGAATACATCGGCAACGGCCAGCCGTGGGACCTTGACCGCCTGCATGGCGGTGTCCATGTGCTGCCGCCCTACCAGCAGGCCACCGGCTCTGACTGGTACAAGGGCACTGCCAACGCAATTTACCAGAACATTTCCTTCATTGACCGTTATGACCCGCAGTACGTCATCATCCTGTCCGGCGACCAGATCTGCAAGCAGGATTACGCTGACTTCCTGCGCTTCCACAAAGAGAAGAACGCTGAGTTCTCGGTTGCCGTTATGGAAGTGCCTTGGAGCGAAGCCCCGCGCTTTGGTCTGATGGTTACGGACGAGAATGACCGCATCAGCGAATTCCAGGAAAAGCCGAAGAACCCCAAGAGCAACCTGGCTTCCATGGGCATTTATATCTTCAACTGGGATATCCTGAAAAAGTACCTCACCGAGGACGAAAACGATCCCAACAGTGAGAACGACTTCGGCAAGAATGTCATTCCCGCACTGTTGCGTGATAACCGCCGCATGTACGCTTACCGTTTCAGCGGCTATTGGAAGGATGTCGGAACCATCTCCAGCCTGTGGCAGGCCAACATGGAGGTTCTGGATCCGACCCATTCCGGCATCAACCTGTTTGATGAAAACTGGAAGATCTACTCCCGCAACTCCGGCCGCCCCTGCCAGCGCATTGGCACGGACGCTGACATCGTGAACTCGATGATCACCGAAGGCTGCCAGGTTGACGGCACCGTTAAAAACTCCATCCTGTTCCCCGGCGTTGTGGTCGAAAAGGGCGCTACTGTTGAAGCAGCCGTTGTTATGGGCGGCACTGTCATCAAGGCTGGCGCAAAGGTCGAACACTGCATCGTGGCCGAAAATGTCACCATCGAAGAGGGTGCTACCGTGGGCAAAATGCCGGAAAGCGGCCTGAATATTACCGAACCCGGCGATGTTGCAACGGTTGGCTCCGGTGTCAAGATCGGCAAGGGCGCAACGGTTGGCCCCAAGGCAATGATTTCCAATGATGTAAAGGATGGTGAGGAACAATGGTAAGCAGCAACGCAAACGCACTGGGCGTCATTTTTGCAAACTCTTATGATAACCTTGTCCCCGAACTGGTAGCGGAGCGCACAATGGCCTCCATCCCGTTCGCAGGGCGTTACCGCATGATCGACTTTGTTCTGTCCAACATGGCAAACGCCGGTGTGGATAATGTTTCGGTCATCGTCCGTAAAAACTATCATTCCCTGATGGACCACCTGGGCGCAGGCCGTGAATGGGACCTGACCCGCAAGCGCGGAGGCCTGAACATTGTTCCGCCTTTTGCAGAGCGCAGCATCAAGCTGTACAGCGGCCGTGTGGATGCACTGGCCAGCGTTCTGAACTGGCTGATGGACCAGAAAGAGCGCTATGTGATCCTGTCTGACAGCAACATTGCCATGAACTTCGACTTTAACAAGCTGATCGAAGCTCATGTCAAGTCCGGCGCAGACGTTACCATGGTATACAACCGCGGCGAAATCCCCGATGGCGCCCGCACCGATAACTACACCATCCGCATTGATAATGGCCGTGTGGCTGAGCTGCTTTCCAACGATTATCGTCCCGGCATCCAGAATCTGTCCATGAACCTGTACATCATCGAGCGCGAAAGCCTGATCCAGCTTGTCCGCGATGCATCTGTGCGCGGTCTGGTCTATTTTGAGCGCGATATCCTGGCCCGCAACCTGAGCCTGCTGAATGTTCAGGCTTATGAGTTTGACGGCTATGTGGCCCGCATCAGCGATATGAAGAGCTACTTTGACGAGAACATGCGCCTGCTGCAGGCTGGCAATGTCGATAAGCTCTTTAACGAAGGCAACCCCATCTACACCAAGATTCGTGACGACAACCCCACCCGTTACCTGGAAGGCAGCAAGGTCAAGAACAGCCTGCTGGCTGACGGCTGTGTGGTGGAAGGCACCGTTGAAAACAGCGTGCTGTTCCGTGGCTGCCAGATCAAGAAGGGTGCCGTTGTGCGCAACTGTGTGCTGATGCAGGATACCGTTGTGGAGGAGAACAGCTCCGTTGAGTATGTGGTTACCGATAAGAACGTCCACATCACCGCAGACAAAAAGCTGATCGGCACGGATTCTTTCCCGGTGTTTGTTGCCAAAAAGCACACGGTGTAACCTGATTACGCCCTGAACTTTCCCGCCAACTCTCCCCGGCGGGTAGTTTGCAGGAAAGGGCGGGGGAGTGAACACGCTTCTCCGCTCTTTCCTTATTTTATCATAACAGCCTGCCCGGCAGGCGTTGCAAACAGCCGCTTCAGCGGCTCTGCAAGGAGGTACCCATGAAAATTCTCTATGCAGCCAGCGAGGCTGCACCGTATGCAAAATCCGGCGGTCTGGCCGATGTTGCCGGTGCACTGCCCAAGGCTCTGGTTCGTGACGGCATTGACTGCCGCGTTATCATGCCCCTGTACGGCGATCTCAAGTTCAAGGATACGCTGACCTATGTTACCAATTTCAGCGTGCCCGTGGGCTGGCGCAGCCAGTACTGCGGCCTGTTCAAGGCCGAGCATGACGGCGTGACGTTCTACTTTATCGACAACGAATATTACTTTAAGCGCAGCGGCCTGTATGGCTTCTATGATGACGGTGAGCGTTTTGCTTTCTTCTCCCGCGCCATTCTGGAAACCCTGTTCTATACCGACTTTGAGCCGGATATCATCAACTGCAACGACTGGCAGACCGCCCTTACCCCGGTTTACCTCAACCTGTACTACCGCCACCTGGATAAGTTCAACCACATCAAGACAGTATTCACCATCCATAACATTGCCTACCAGGGCAAGTATGGCATGGATATCCTGGAGGATACCTGCGGCATTGGCGCACGCGATGCCCACATTGTGGAGTATGATGGTTGCGCCAACTTTATGAAGGGCGCAATCGAGACTGCTGATAAGGTCACCACCGTCAGCCCTACCTATGCACAGGAGATCCTGGACCCGTGGTTCAGCCATGGTCTGGATGGCCTGCTGCGCCAGAAGCAGTATAAGCTGTGCGGTATCCTGAACGGTATTGACGTGGATGTTTTCAACCCCGCCACCGACCCGGATATCCCGCAGAACTATGATGCCAATACGGTTCAGCAGGGCAAGCCCGTCTGCAAAGCAGCTTTGCAGGATGAGTTCGGCCTGAACAAGGATGGCAGCCCGGTCATGGCCATGGTTACCCGTCTGGTTGGTCACAAGGGCGTTGACCTGGTGCGCAGCATTGCCGAAGGTCTGCTGCAGCAGGGCATTGAGCTGGTGATCCTCGGCTCCGGCGAAGCCCAGTACGAGAACTTCTTCAACGAGCTGTGCGCCCGCAACCCCGGCCGCGTTGGCGTGTACATTGGCTTTAACGCTAAGCTGGCTCAGCGCATTTATGCCGGTGCCGATATCTTCCTGATGCCGTCCCGCTCCGAACCCTGCGGCCTGGCCCAGATGGTATCCTGCCGTTATGGCACCATCCCCGTTGTGCGTGAGACCGGCGGCCTGCGCGACTCCATCCACGACTCCGGCGATGGCTATGGCAATGGCTTTACCTTTGCCAATTACAACGCCCACGAGCTGTACGAAGCCTGCTGGCGTGCCAAGGAAGGCTACTGGAACAAGGAAGGCTGGCCCGTGCTGGTCAAGCGTGCCATGGAATGCGATTTCAGCTGGTCCAACTCCGCCAAGAGCTATGAGGGCCTGTACAATGAGGTCGTGAACCTCTGGTAAGTCTTTGGGAAGCTGCTCCCTAATGAGTTAAAATCAAATCCCGCTGTGTGCAGCCTGAAAAGCCGCATACAGCGGGATTTTTGTTTCATTGGGATTGGTCCGGTGAAAAGGAAAACGGAAAGAATAGATACGCCCGTGCGGCAGCATAGCAGCGTGACAGGGGAGACGAACCGAATGCTTCCAGAACGAAGCACAGGAATTTCGAAAAAGCCAGCCATCCGGAAATGAAGAAATTTCGGATTTTTTGCCACAATTTGCCGAACATGTGTTACAATAGTACCGGAATTTTGGCCGTGGCATTAGGGATAACCCCGCACCCGCGGCCAATCGGGAAAGGAAACATAACAGCAATCCTATGGGAAAAAGAAAACCTTGGTATTTACCGTGCATCGCCCTGGTATTGGCAGCACTTATGCTGGCGGGCTGCGGCGCAATGGTGGATTTGAATGAACAGGCCACAGCCGAAACTGCCGTGGCCGTGCAATGGGTGCCCAATGGCAGCGTTTATGCTACTGCGGCGGAAGAGCTGGAATACTGGTCCACCGCCCAAAAGCTGGAATCCGCCCTTGCCGCCACGCGGGAAACAGCCCCCAGCGTGGATCTGAGCGAACTGCTGGATGAATTCTGCGCCGCGCAGCCGGGCAGCTTTTCGCTTTACCTGCAAAATCCGGCAACGGGGGAAAGCTATACTTATAACACGGATGCCCTGTATTACCCCGCCAGCCTGCTCAAGCTGCCCTATGCGTTCTGGCTGTGCGGCCAGGCCGATGCCGGAACGCTGGACCTGGAAGATGAACTGCCCAACCAGTTCCGCGGCTGTTTAACTGGTACGGCGCTGCAAGCCTATAACGATGCTGAGACCATCCCGGCCAAAGCCGCCATGCGCGCCATGATCGCCCACAGTGATAACAACGCCGTCACCCTGTTGACCACCCACTGGCCAGCCAATGAATCCAGCGGCTTCCAACAGTTCCTGGCGGATTACGGCTTTGCCTATGCGGCAACCTGCGCCCTGACCCCGCAAACCGGCATTGTCGGCATGGCATCCGCCGGGGAGATTGCCAATATTGTGTCCGCGGTGTATGATTATCTGGATTCAGACAGCGCCGCCGCGGCTTACCTGAAAACCTGTATGCTGGCCGCCGACCATGATATTTTGTATGTGCCGGATGGCGTGCCCGCCGCCAAAAAGTATGGCAGCTGGGATTACGCATATCACGATGTTGCCATTGTGTATGCCAAGCATCCCTACTGGATCGTTTGCATGACAGACCAGGGAGATGAAAATGTAGACTTCCCCGAAGAACCCACCCAGGCCATGCAGACCCTTGGCCAGCTGGTGTATGAATACTGGAACCCATAAACCACGCCAGCGCCGTTTCAAGAAAGGAGCCGACCTTTGCCAAACAAGAAAACTGCCGCCCAGCGCCAGCCCTATGTGGACGCTATGAAAGGCTTTGGCATCCTGTGCGTTGTCATTGGCCATTTTATCGAGTATCACCGTGGTACCGCGCCGGGCATCAACGCGCTGTTCACCTGCATTTACCTGTTCCATATGGCAATTTTTTGCACAGCCAGCGGCCTGGTGGCTAAGTTCAGCCTGCGCAAGCTGGTCACCCAGCAGCTGTGGCTCTACCTTATCAGCCAGGCGGGCATCACGGCGTTCCGTGCAGCTGCCCTGAAAGATAACATTGTGGATCAGGGCGGCTGGCTGCAAAATGTACTGCTGCCATGGCGGCACATGTGGTATCTGTACGCCCTCATGTTCTGGATGCTCACCGTGCCTTTGCTGCGCGCCGTCCAGCGGCGCGGCCTGCTGGCCAGCACTGTAGGGATGGCCGCGGCCATTGCCATAGGCCTGTTGGGCGGCTGTGTCAACTGGCCGTTTGATCTGGGCCGTGTGTTTTCCTTTTTCCCGTTCTTTGCGTTCGGTGTGCTGTTTGCAGAGCCGTTCCGCAGCTGGCAAAAGCGCTGGTATGCCTGGGGCCCGCTGGCGGCGGCCATCGTGGTGTTTTATACCGTAACCGTCCAGCGCATCGTCACCGCCGAAACCCCGGTGTATGAGGGAGCCCGCATCTTCCAGTCCGACGCCTATGCGGTGGGCGGCTACCTGATGCAGGATCGCGCAGTGTTCTACCTGCTGGGCTTTGGCACCGTGCTGGCCATCACCCCCATTCTGGGGCTCATCAAGCCGCTTGCCAGCCTGGGCCAGCGAACCCTGCCCATCTACATCCTGCACATGCCGCTGTACGCGCTTCTGGTTCAACTTGGCTGTTACGAAGCCTGTGCTTCCCACGGGCTGCCCGCCGTTATTACCTGGCTGTGCTTTATCATCCCCGCGGTGGTGGCCCTGTGCGCCAGCGCCCCGGTGTGTGCCATCCTGAACGGCATCGCAAATATCTGGTACAAAACGCTCCCGGCCCTCTTTTCCCGCCGTGGATAAAGTGTTTGCAACTGCTTTTATCCAACCGCAATAAAACAAATAAAAGAGCAAAAAAATAAACCAGGCGTGCCCTGCAAAGCAATCGACTTTGCAAAACACGCCTGGCTTTATTTTATAAAATCACTTTCAGGGCCAACGTAATAGAATCAGCCCTCCGCCAGGAATCACTGCTCGTCCTTGTGATCCAGCAGCTTTTCCATGGTGTGCCAGCCCAGCACTGCGCACTTTACGCGGGCCGGCATGTGGGAGATATCCTGCAGCGCACCGGCTTCTTCCAACTTTTCAATGTCGGCATCGGTGGCTTCGCCCTTAATCATCTTCAAAAAGGTCTCGGCCAGGTCATTGGCCTCATCCACGCTGCGGCCAATGATCATGTCCAGCATGATATCTGCCGAAGCCTGGGAGATCGCGCAGCCATCACCAACAAAGCTGCCGTCCTCAATCTTGCCGTTTTCTACTTTCAGCTGCAAAATAATGTCATCGCCGCAGCTGGGGTTCACACCCTCCAGCGTCATGTTGGCGCCGGGCAGCGGCTTTTTATGGGCGGGGTAGAGGTTGTGGTCGGTCAGCACCTCATTATAAAACGTACTACTCGGCATAACCCATTTCCTTTCTTACGCCGCCAAGCGCCGCCAGAAAGCGGTCAATGTCAGCGGTGGTGTTATAAAATGCAAGGCTGGCGCGTGCGCAGGAACGCACACCCAGATAAGCCAGCAGCGGCTGTGCACAGTGGTGCCCGGCACGCACGTCCACATGGCAGCTGTCCAGAATGGTGGCAATGTCGTGCGGGTGTACGCCATCCACCGTAAAGCTCAAAATGCCGCAGTGCTTGTCCGGGTCATCGCTGCCCAGAATATTCACACCGGGGATCTTCTTCATGCCTTCATAGGCATAGCGGGTCAGGGCCTGCTCCTGGGCGTGGACATTTTCCAGCCCAACGGATTCCAGGTAATCAATGGCCGCAGCCAGCGCAACCGCGCCGCCTGCATTCACGGTGCCGGCCTCAAATTTGTGGGGCAGCTCGGCATACACAGCGCCATCGCGGGTAACGGAATCGATCATCTCGCCGCCGGTCAAAAACGGCGGCATGGCATCCAGCAGCTTCTCCTTGCCATACAAAACGCCAATACCCATGGGGGCCATCAGCTTGTGGCCGGAGAATGCAACAAAATCAGCATCCAGTGCCTGCACATCCACTTTCATGTGGGGGGCACTCTGGGCGGCATCGACCAGCACAACACCGCCGTTGCGGTGTACCAGCTCGATCACTTTCTCTACCGGGTTTACGCAGCCCAGCACGTTGGAAACATGGCCAATGGCGGCCAGCTTTACCTTGGGGCCGATGACGGCTTCCAGCTTTTCATCCGGCAGGCTGCCGTCTTTTTCACATTCCAGGTAAACCAGCTTGGCACCGGTCTGGCGGGCAACCATCTGCCACGGCAGCATGTTGCTGTGGTGCTCCATGATGGTGATGACGATCTCATCCCCGGCATGGATGTTGTTCAGCGCATAGCTGTAAGCAACCAGATTGATGCTTTCGGTGGTGTTGCGGGTAAAGATGATCTCGGCATCACTGCGTGCATTCAGAAACTTGCGTACCCGCTCGCGGGCGGCCTCGTAACGGTCAGTTGCCTCCACGCCCAGTTCATACAGGCCGCGCAGGGGGTTGGCGTTGGCCTGCTCGTAAAATTCTTTCTCTGCCTGCAAAACGCTGGCCGGGCGCTGCGCGGTGGCGGCGCTGTCCAGATAGGCGACGTCTTGCTGCATCAGCAGGGGAAAGTCCTTTTTATAATCCACAAAATCAAAGCTCATCGGTGTGCGCCTCCATGAATTTGTGTGCTTCTTCCGCCAGTGCCTCCGGCAGCAGGTCAACTACGGCCTCAATGCGGGCGCGGGCCAGCAGGCTGCGGGCAGCTTCTTCAGGAATGCCGCGGCTGGCGAGGTAGAACAGCATCTTTTCGTCCAGGCGGCCGATGGTTGCGCCGTGGTTGCCTTCCACATCCTCTTCGCCGCACAAAATCAGCGGAATGGTCTGGTTGACCACGCCGTCGCCCAGCAGCAGAACGTTCTCCTGCTCCTGGCCCTTGGCACCGGAACCGCCGGGCAGCAGGTCAATGCTGCCGCGGAACAGCTTGAATGCCTTACCGGCCAGTACGCCGGTGGAATCCATCTCGCAGGTGGTCTTTTTGCCGCGGTGGCGGGCTACATAGTTCATGTCCAAGCGCTGTTCGCCCTGGCCCAGGTAGCCGATCCTGGCGGTAAAGTTGCTGCCTTTGCCGATCAGATCGGCGGCAGCACCGGCATACAGCTTGCCGGAACCCAGTTCCAGCTTGGTCAGCTCAAAGCTTGCGCCGTCTGCGCAGGTGGTGCCGATATCACTCAGGCAGGTAAAGCCATTATCCAGTACCTGCACCATCGAAAGCTTGACCACAGCGCCAGCCTCGGCCTTGATCTTGATCTGCAAAGCGGCCAGGCCCTCGCCAGCGGTCTCATTGCGCAGGATCACAGCCACCTGCATGGTGCTGCCAGCCTTGGCTTCCAGGTACAGCCGGTCCCCGGCGGGGGTGCCGGGCTGGTAGGTATAGGTGATAACCGCGGGGGCATCCATCACTTCGTTTTCGCCCAGGGTCAGGTACTCTGCTGGGCTGTTGGCCAGAAAACGGTCAACGTCGGTGCCCATGCCGGTCTCCATGGCCCAGTCCTGTGCGGCGCTGCTGCGGGCCAGCTGTGCGGTCTGCACAAAGCTGGGGGCGGCACCCACGGCGGGGGCGTTTGCTTCCAGCCGGGCTGCATTCATTTTCAGCCAGTTCCACGTCAGAGCGGGAAGCCGGTTGACGGTCATTGTTTCATTTGCCATACTCCCAACTCCTTTGCTCACCCAATGCTGCCCTTCATCTCAAGGCGGATCAGGTTGTTCATTTCCATTGCGTATTCCAGCGGCAGTTCCTTGGAAACATTATCCGCAAAGCCGCTCACGATCATGGCGCGGGCTTCCTCTTCGGGGATGCCGCGGCTCATCAGGTAGAACACGGCGTCATCACTAATGCGGCCAATGCGGGCTTCGTGGCCCACGTCAGCATCGGGGGTGCGCACGTCCATTGCGGGGATCGTGTCCGAACGGGAGATGGTGTCCAGCATCAAAGACTGGCAGGAAACCGCAGCCTTGCTGTTCTTGGCATCCTTGTTAATGACCACCGCGCTGCGGAAGGTGCTGATGCCGCCGTCCTTGGAGATGGACTTGGTGTTGATATAGCTGGAAGTATCCGCGCCGGTGTGAACAACCTTGGCGCCGGTATCCAGGTTCTGGCCATGACCGGCGAAGGTTATGCCGGTGAACTCCATGCGGGAGCCCTTGCCCTTCAGGATGGTCATGGGGTACAGGTAAGAGGTGTGGGAGCCAAAAGAACCGGAAACCCATTCCATCACGCCGCCCTCTTCCACAATGGCGCGCTTGGTGTTCAGGTTGTACATGTTCTTGGACCAGTTCTCAATGGTGGAGTACCGCAGCTTGGCGTTCTTGCCCACAAACAGCTCCACGCAGCCGGCGTGCAGGTTGGCCACATTGTACTTGGGGGCAGAGCAGCCCTCGATGAAATGCAGCGAAGCACCCTCGTCCACAATAATCAGTGTATGCTCAAACTGGCCAGCGCCGGGGGCGTTCAGGCGGAAATAGGACTGCAGGGGAATCTCCACATGCACATGCGGCGGAACATACACAAAAGAACCGCCAGACCATACCGCGCCGTGCAGGGCGGCAAACTTGTGATCCGTGGGGGGAACCAGGTGCATGAAATGGGTGCGGATCATCTCGGCATAAGGGCCGTGCATGGCGCTTTCCAGGTCGGTGTAAATAACACCCTGCTCCGCAACCTCTTTTTTCACGTTATGATATACCAGCTCGGAGTCATACTGTGCGCCGACACCGGCCAGGCTGTCGCGCTCGGCCTGGGGGATACCCAGCTTTTCAAAGGTATCCTTGATGTCGGTGGGAACTTCGCTCCACTTGGCGCTCATTTTGGTGTTTGGGCGCACATAGGTGATGATATCATCCATGTTCAGCTCATCGATCGGCGGGCCCCATTCCGGGATACCGGTCTTGTTATAGATCTCCAGCGATTTCAGGCGCAGCTCCAACATCCAGTCGGGGTCGTTCTTCTCGCGGGAAATCTGCTCTACAATGGCGGGGGTCAGGCCAGCGTCTACCTTGTAGGCATCTTTTTCCTCATAGCGGAAATCATACAGGCTGCGGTTAATGTCCTCAACCTGCGATTTTTCGCGTTTTGCTTCGTTTACTTCTGCCATATATTTCTCAGGCCTCCGCCATCTTTTCAAAGCGCTCGTAGCCGTTCACATTGATCTCTTCCACCAGGCTGCCATCGCCGTTTGCAGCAATCTTGCCGTTGACCAGCACGTGGGTGTAATCAACAGACAGCGCATCCAGAATGCGGGTGCTGTGGGTGATGATCAGCAAAGCGCCGTTGTGGTCTTTCTGGTATTCTTCCACGCCTTTGGAAACCAGGCGCACGGCGTCAACGTCCAGGCCGGAGTCCGTCTCGTCCAGAATGGCGAGGGAGGGCTTGAGCATCATCAGCTGCAAAATCTCGGCCTTTTTCTTTTCGCCGCCGGAAAAACCAACGTTCAGGCTGCGCTCTGCGTAAGAAGCATCCATCTGCAAAATGTCCATGCAGCGGGCCAGCTCTTTCTTGAAGTCATAGTAACGCACATGGCCGACCTTCTGCTGCAATGCGCTGCGGATAAAGCCTTCCAGCGTCAAGCCGGGAACTTCCAGCGGCTCCTGGAAAGAAAGGAACATGCCAGCCTTGGCGCGCTTATCGGTGGATTCATGGGTGATATCCTCGCCCTTGAACAGGATCTGGCCGCCGGTCACGGTATATTTGGGGGCACCCATCAAAACATAGCCCAGGGTGGATTTGCCTGCGCCGTTGGGGCCCATCAGCACATGGGTTTCGCCCTTGTTGATGGTAAGATCCACGCCGTGCAACAGCTGTTTGTCTTCCACGCGTGCGGCCAGACCGGTTACGTTCAAAACTTGCTCTGCCATAAAAACTGCCTCCTGCTCGCTTTATAATAAGGTGAGCGTTTGTATTTCAAAAAGCCGCAGGCAAACCCGCAGCTTGGTTCGGCGTCCGGTGCAGCCATCCGTTTGCAGCGCAAAGCAGGCAGGCGGCGGTGTGCCGGGCACCTTTGTTATTTTCATATCCTATAAAAGTTCTAGGATTAACGGTGCTTATTATATTCCAACAATTTCTTTGCGTCAAGGGCAAACCGCAAAAACTGGTACAAACCCTGCGATTTTGCACCAAAAATGGACGAATCGGGCGATTTTTGGTGTTCGGTGACCACAGAAATGGCGGTTAGGTATAACAAATGCGAGCCGGCCCCGCCCGCCGCTTTCCAATCAGTGTTGGCCGTGGCTGCAGCGGTTATGCAAAGGGGAACCCCACAAAAAAAGAAGAGCCTTACCGGAAAATCCGGTAAGGCTCAGCCAGTGCCGCCGACCGGGATCGAACCGGTACGATGTTTCCACCGAGGGATTTTAAGTCCCTTGCGTCTGCCAGTTCCGCCACGGCGGCTAACTGTATGGTATTGTAGCGCAAAACGGGGGAATTGTCAATCCGCAAAGCCCTGCCGCCCAGAGTGTAAAAAAACGAATGGTTTATTTGCGGCGAACGGCAAAGCAGCTCACTTCATGTGGCAGTGTACCCGCTATTTTATATGTGATGTGTTTTTTGTATCCGCCCACATCACACATCTTTCATATCGTGCGGTGCGCCGCCGCCGACACGGGGAATCGTGCAATGCCGCAGGTAATGCAGGAACATCAGAGAAGAGATGCTCCAGGTCAGAGGGTATGCCCAGAAGATGACCCCGATATCATGGATAAAGTGCAGCGTTACCGTAATGTAAGTAATGCGCAATGCGCACCAGACCGCCAGCATAACGGCCATGGGCACAATGGGGCGGCCCAACCCGCGCAGGATGCCGGCGCAGCAGTGGCTGAACGCAAGCAAAAAGTAAAACAGCGCAATGGTGTGTGCCTGCCGCACGCCAAAGGCGACCACATCGGCCTCGCTGCTGAACGCACCAATCAGCCAGGGTGCCAGCAGGTAAACCGCAACGCCAACGCACTCGGCCAGCGTAATCGAACAAATCACGCCAAAACGCATACCCTTGTGCACGCGGTCAGGTTTGCCCGCACCCACATTCTGGCTGACAAAAGTGGCCAGTGCCATCGAAAAGCAGGTGACCGGCAGGAAAGCAAAACCTTCCACCTTGCTGTAAGAGCCGCACCCGGCCATGGCCAGCGCGCCAAACGAGTTGATGTTTGCCTGCACAATAACATTTGCCAGCGAGATAACCGAGTTCTGGATGCCGGAGGGCAGGCCCTGCAAAATAACGCCGTGCAGCATGGGGCCGTCAAACCGAACCTTGCGCCAGCTCACAGCCCAGGCTTCCTTGCTGCGCATCAGCTTGGAGAATGCCAGAATGGCACTGACTGACTGGGAGATAATCGTGGCAAATGCGGCCGCAGCCACGCCGTACCCCAGTACGCCGATAAACAGTAGGTCCAGCACAATGTTAATGAGCGATGCCGTAATCAGGTACTTCATAGGGCTGCGGCTGTTGCCGACCGATTGCAGAATGCTGGCACCCACATTGTACATGACCACTGCAATGGAACCCAAAAAGTAGGTGCGGAAGTAGGCGACCGAGTTGCCGATAACATCCTCCGGCGTGCCCATCCAGTGCAGGATCTGCGGGGTCAAAATCACGCCCACAACCGTCAGCACCGCCCCGGCGGCCAGGCCCAGCGCCACCGTGGTGTGGATGGCTTTTTCCAGGCTCTCCCAGTCCTTTGCGCCAAAGTAGCGGGCAATCAGCACACCGGCACCCAGCGCTACGCCGTTCACAAAGCCGGTCAAGAGGAAAATTAGGCTGCCGGAAGAACCAACTGCCGCCAGCGCCTCGCCGCCCAAAAAGTTGCCCACAATCAGCGAGTCTGCCGCGTTGTACAGCTGCTGGAACAAATTGCTGATAAAAATAGGGATCGCAAACAGCAGCATGCCGCGCGCTACACTGCCTTCGGTCAGAGAATTGCTCTTGTTTTGTTGTGCCATCTTGTTTTGTTACGCTCCTAAATCTATGTTTTCTTATATCTTACACCAAATTTGACGAAAAAAGAATAAAGAATAATGAATAATGGTTGAGTGACGCCCGCGGCGTCACATTTTAATCAGGTCAGCAGCTCCGGTAAGAAGCATTCCGACCAGAGCAGCCAACCTGTTTTATTCGCACCGCCGCGGGCGGTGCACCGACATTATTCTTTATTCATT
>ERZ1034691.289-NODE-289-length-40464-cov-17.121755_pt1 | contig 40464 bp, 42 predicted proteins | sample MGYA00520638_ERZ1034691 | MGnify/ENA primary metagenome ERZ1034691 (study PRJEB33766, sample SAMN09781763) | gut metagenome | biome: gut microbiome | host: Homo sapiens | place: Madagascar | study: EMG produced TPA metagenomics assembly of the PRJNA485056 data... | reverse complement strand
ATTAAAAATGGAATTTCCGACTTGTAATACACTAAGATTATGTATATTTACATTAATGGAGCAAAACGAAAAAGGTTTAAATATTTTAAAAAGTATATTAGAGGGATAAAAAATGAAAAAAATTTCAGTGGATAGAGAATGTTTTGAATGGTTTTATGATGATTTTCAGCATAATAATTGCGTTGGAGAATTTAAAAAAGAGCGTATAGATATAGATGAATATTTAATAAAGCATATATCTATAGGAATTACTAATAATTGTAATATGAACTGTACATATTGTTATAAATCTATAAATTCGGATAAATGTTTATATGAGATTCCTTACAATGAAATAGTTACGTATATAGAAAAGTTAATGAAGATAAGAGTAAAAGAAAGGGGTTTAGAAACAGTTCAATTAATAGGGGGAGAACCAACACTACATAAGGATTTTATAAAAATATGTAGGTATTTAAAAGATAATGGATTAGAAATAAGAGTTTCAACTAATGGAACAAATTCCAAAATTTTAAGGAGTAATGATTTAAAAGAAATTTATGTGAACCATCCAATGGAATTTAGAATTAGCTTAGATGATTTCGATTATAGTAAGAATAACTTAACTAGAGGAAGGAAATTTAATTCAATTACAGAAAATATAAAATATTTGATAAATAATGGAGCTAAAGTTTCTGTTAAATCTGTTATAACAAAGAAAAATATTAATGATATCCCAAAGACATTAGAATTTTTAGCATCATTAGGAGTTAAAGCTTATTCATATTCAACATTATATAATCTAGGAAATGCATCTAATGATTTGTATTATAAAAAAAATTATGTAAGTGATTTGGAGGTGTTTAAAAAATTTATAGAAGTAATGGATGAATATCCTGAATATGTATCTATGATTCAAGGGAATATAATATGTCATATTTTACAATCACTTTTTGTAAAAAAACCAAATTATTTTTTGACTAAATTTTACTTATATGTTAATTATGATGGTAATATATATGCCCAAGATCAGTTGATTAATAATGATTTTATTATAGGAAATATATATGATAAAACATTAGATTATAATAAGTTAATTAGTAACTATAGAGTGATTAAAAGAAAGTATGAAATATCAAAAAGCAGTTGCACAAAATGTGATTTTTATCCATATTGTGTAAAAGGAAATTATGGAGAACTATATAGAATTGATAGATCTCTTGAAAGTGAGTTCCCTACATGCAAGGATCTTAAGAAAATGATGGAGTATTTTATGGTAAACGGTGAAGTTAGTAAAAAGTTTTTAATTAAATCATTAATCTCTGATTAAGATATATTATATTGGAATTTTGAGCAACCTATAGTATTACCCTCAAATAAATTTGTGAACTCTATCAGGATTCAGAATAGGTATTATAACAGTGGCAGAGTATACATCATTTTCATGATGGATTACGCAGAAGCCACCGCATGCCTCAGCTGAGGCCTTTACATTTTTCAGACCATATCCGTGAATAAAATCTATTTTCTCAAAATCATTAGGTGCTTTTTGGGGATCTGCAATCACATATGTGTTTGCGACGTGTATGGTAAAGGTGCCAGCTACAGTTCTTACTGCGACTTTGATCTGGGCTCCAATCTGCCCATTGCAGGCATTAAGTGCATTATCCAGCAGATTTCCAAGAATAATAGTTAGGTGATAATCATTAACAGGTATAGTTGAATTGTCAAATTTCAGATTAGTGTGCAGTGTAATCCCTTGGGCTTTGGTCTGTAGTAGAAGGTTACTTACAAAGGCATCGACAACGAGATTTCCTGTATTAATAGTACAATATCGTGATTCAAGATCATGCATGATTTCCTTGGAATAAGGGATTATATCGTCATATTTTTTTTCACTTACACAGTTTTCGATATAAAAGAGGTGTTTCTTTGTGTCATGCATAAAACTGCGGATATTCTTGTATGCGGCACCGAGCTGTTCGTATTTACTACGTTGAAATTCTATTTGTTCTTTTTGAACGGCAAGCTGAAAGCGAAGCTCTTCGTTTTCGAGAATATTATAGAATAATATATAATTCACAATATTTATAAATAATACAAAGGCAGCTAAAATAAAATAGGCAGATGGAATATTTATATTTAGATACAAAATTGGTTTTGAAAGCAATAAGCACATAGAAAGTAAGGGGGTAACTAATAAAACTATAGTGTAGCTTAAAGAATGGATAAAAGTTTCTTTTTTCCAAATCAAATGAATCAATATTGAAAATATAAGAAAGAATAATTTTGCCATTAAAGATATGTTGGTGAATACAATAGAATTCATAGTATTTTTTTGTGCATTATAAGAGTAAATACTTGTGATTATAAAATATGAGAAATATTCAAAAATAGCTAATAATATAGGATTTATTATAGATACAAGTATTCTAGTGCGCAAATTAGTATTAAAGAGAAAACTTAAGGCAAAATCAAGGAAGAATGAGAGGCTCAAGCGGATAATTGTGGCTAATATAGATGTATTTCCGTTTAGTATTGATGTAATCCAAGAGTAGACTGTAAAGGAACAGGTAAATATGAAAAGAACAATAAGATATGGAAATTTTGATTGTTTTTTGCTAAAAATAGATTGAAAAAAAATAAAAGTTGAAGTTCCTGCGACAACACTATCTAATAAGTTCAAAAATATCATTTTCATAAGTATCTCCTTGTATTTGAAATATATCCAGTATAAAGACTTAATGAGCATATAATAAGACTTAGATCAATAGAAAGTAATCCTTTATTCCAGTGTAACAAAAATGATAGAATTGTAAATATAGAATTAAATATAAAAAGTTTATGTACTCCTTTTTTTGATATTTTTTTATCATTTGAATCAAATATTTTGTTTGGTGTGTCAACTGGAGAAATTATTAATATGGAAATCCAATTAATAATATATATGCATATTAAAATGTAGGCAGACATTTTGGGTATAATAGTAATAAGATAAAGGTATAATGTAAAAATAGTATATGATAGTATATAGCATGAAGCACGAGTTTTACAATGATAACCTCCAGCTACAGCACGTAAAGATCCGACAATAATAACATATACGATAGCTGCTGTATGTTGTTTTAATATAAAACCTAAAATCAATAGTGATAAATTATACAATATGAAATTAAACATATAGTCAAAAATATAAGAATAAACATTACTAAAATGAGGTTCAATAATTCCTTTTGAAACATATCTTTGTGACAAACGATTTCCAATAGATTTCATGATTTACCGCTCCTATAAACTTATGAATAAAATTATTATATCATTTTTCAGTATTAATATATTGTTTGGTGATTAGTGGATGAAAAAAAGGAGTGAGCGGTTAATTATAAGACCACTCATTCCCCTTTTTTGACCATTGGGAAAGAATACTGTTACTTAGGCTTTTTTTTGATAAAATGAAGTAATTAAAAATACGAATGAGAGGTATAGTAATTTGAAGAAACATAATAAGAAACAAACTGAAGAAGAAAATTTGTTATGCAAATTTGCAAAAGCCATTGCGCCACAAGTGTCTAGGTTTTGTACAGGAACATATTATCAGCCACAAGAACCGAATAATATGAAAGAGTTTTTACAGAAAAATAGTAATTCGTAAAATTAAGTAACTTTCAATATAATATAATTCAAGGTGCAGAGAGAATATGATATGTAAGTTAAAATGTTAGCGACAGTAGGAAAGTTTGAAACCGAACAGAAGAGCAAAGATATTTTATATAGAATAAAAATAATGAAAGAGCAAAAATAGTAACAACAATGCTTAGTATTGATGAATATAATAAAGGTTTTATTAATTATACACCACTTTCATGCTTGCTCTTATGCCAAAGCTGATTATTCAAGATTTATGAATGTAACTGCCAAAATAGCACTGCACCTTATTCCGGAACAGTTTAAATCACAGACGGTGTTTCTTTGCATTGATGATACAATGATCTCCAAATTTGGTACAAAATTTGAAAATGTATCAAAGTTGTTTGATCATGCAGCACATAATGGCTGTAATTATCTTAATGGACACTGTTTTGCAAGTCTGATGTTATGTGTGCCCGTGTGGAATCATGATAAAATAGCATATCTTGCGGTGCCGTTAGGATACCGCATGTGGCAGAAAAAAGAATCAAAGCTTGAGCTTGCTGCATCCATGGTGCGTCAGGTCATGCTTGAATTTTCAGCTCAGAAAAATGTTATCATACTTTGTGACAGCTGGTATACAAAGCAGAATCTTGTATCCATTGTCGAAGAGTATCCAAACCTTGATCTTATTGGAAATGTCAGAGCAGATTCTGTCATTTATGATCTTGATCCTGCACCAACAGGAAGGAAAGGCAGACCTGCAAAACACGGAAAACCTTTATCAGCGGATGATGATTTAACACTGTCAGATGAAAAAATCAATGGCTATTATATTGGTGTAAGACGCGTACTGACTAATCTGTTTGGCTCAAGAGAGGTTCTTGCTTATGTTACCACACCTGAAAAAGACTCTTGCACCAGAAGACTCTTTTTCAGCACTATATTTCCTAAACAGCTGCAGATTTTCTGCGCATGGCAGGAAAAAGCACCATTGAACCAGACTGGCAGTGAGTGGTTTCAATATATCCCACTTTTTCCTTATTCATGCAGATGGAATATAGAAGTAAGTTGCTATGAGCAGAAAACATTCTGGTCTTTATGCAATTACATGGTGCACAGCTGCAAAGGAATCGAAATGCTGATCAATCTGATAAATATCAGCTATTCCGCAATGAAGCTTTTGCCTTAAGCGAAGGAATTCGCAGCCAGGTATTTTTTGCCACTTTCGTACAGAAAGTCGAAACCCGGATAAAATCAACCTCTGTGATAAATGCCTTAAAGTAGGCATTTTCGCAAAATATGAGTCATCTATAAAGTTGTAAAGTGGTGTTAACTATAGTCTATGAATCGAAATGGAAGTGAAATATACATGGATAAAAAGTTTAAATGGAATATGTTTATTACTTCATTTATGCCATTATGGATATCAATGATAATATCAGATATTTGGACAATAGTTGAAAGTGGAATTAAAATTTGGAGAGATGAAGAATCCATATATTTTAATATTCTAAATATTTGTAAAGAAAACTTGGTATGCATAGTTGTCATTTTGATAATTGGTATATTAATGTTGACTAGCATTATCTCAATAAATTCATTTCTAAATGATAAGAAAAAGAATAATCAACCACCTAGGATTAAGATTAAAAAGGCGGTAAGAGCTAATAAATTATCATCAGAGTTTTTATTAGCATATATTTTGCCAATGATAGCATTTGACTTTGCAGAGTTAAAAAGTGTGATTTTATTTGTTATTTATTTTGGGATGCTAGCTTTTTTGTGCATTAGAAATAGTAATGTATATACTAATATATGGCTTGAAATTAAGGGATATCGTATGTATTTATGTGATTTACAAGCTAATGTAATGGGGAGGGCACATACATATGAGGATTGCTTGGTAATTAGTAAAAATGATCTTACTGTAAAAATTGAGAATAATATGGAATATTGGGATTTTGATAATTATATTTACATTGATTTAAGGTAGGAGGAGAATAATGGATAAGGACAAGCTTATAGAAACATTGATAAGTTCTAAAGATAATGAATATAACTGGAACTTGTATTTTTTCAAAATCGATAGAAGAAATAGCAATCCATATATTGCATATAAAATCAGGTTTAAGAATGATCAATATATTATTGAATATGCAAAAACATTAGTTGATATGGTTGTTAAGTATCAGTTGGAAAAAATTAAAGAAATTAAGGATTATACTGGAGAAAATACAAAGGTTTCTTGTGATAGACTTGAAACAAGTAATGAATTGGTCAAGGGGCAGTGGGACTATTTTGTTGATGATATTGTGAATGCTTCGGATAAAAAAATTGAAGGAAAATACCATGGATACGTATTAGAGGGGAGACCATCTAATGATAGTGAAAAGTCACTTATTTTCGTGAAGATGGCAAATCCTATAATTAATCTAAAAAATAAACATAGTTCTGTATTTACGTTTGATTCAGATAATGAATTGGCTGAAATGTCAGATGAAGTTTGCAAGTTGCGCATGGATACGGACTGTATAGTAATAGATGAAGTAATATACTCATTTAATTATAAATTTGAAGATTTATTAAATATGGAAAAAACGATGCAAAAAGTAAAGGCTAGAGCTCTCGAACAGATTATAGCAATTGATGCATTTGAAAATAAAAGTGAATTTGAGCAAATGGCAAAGGCATATAAATCACCTAGAACTTTTATTACACTAAAAAATGAACGAGTAGAGCGAATTACGAATAAGACAAAACGAGAGCAAGTTGCAACTATGTTGCAAATTAAAATGAGTAATGATGGAAGGTTTGTTTTTGAGAATGAGGAAGAAGTTTCATTGCTGATTAGATATTTATGTTTTAAAGTATTTAAGGATGCCGAGACAGACGATTTGCTTGAAGCAAATAATGTAACAAAATTGTTATTAAATTAAAATATTATTTTTTACTAAATACATATTAAAATAGCTAAGCTGGCACCCGGGTTATGGACAGGCAGAACGAAGGAAGTGAGGACCCACCGCAAGGAGGATGATCCTGTTGGACATGAGAGGTGAGCTGCCATATAGGGATGGGTACACATTGAGGCCATTTAGAACGGATAGTGATGACGTTTTATTTGGTGTACCCATTATTACTATATATCTGCCCTGTATGAGGTAAAGATCACTCCATAACCGTAGTTCTATTCAATGATAGGTATCAAAAAAGTATTGAATTTATTGAAAAAACACTTGATTATATGGAGAGTAGGGGAGATAAAATAAATAACAAAATGTGTTCAGAACACTGTAGCAGATTGTATACTTATAATACAGTCTGCTATATTATTTTGCAGATACAAACATAGAATACATTTTAAAAGTAAACATCAAATCCCCCGCCTTTGATAACTAGCATTTTTGTGAGACACTCTAAAAAACACGAAAAACTAATGGTTTTTAGAGGAGGTAAACTATCATGGATTCACTCACTCATAATGTAAGGCGTGCTAACTGGTTAAATATTATAAATCAATGTCAGGAATGACCTGCAAACGTAACCGTACGACAATGGCTGAAAGACAACGATATCAACGAGAAATCTTATTATTACTGGCTGCGCAAGTTTCGTAAGGAATCATATGACCAGATGCAGATTCCTGCGGTTACTGAAAACCCTACAGAAATTTCTTTTTTTGAGCTCGCTGCTCCGGCATCGGAGAAAGTTGCTTCAATACATGAGTCAACGAATTCAACCACGACTGCGATTATCCGACATGGAGCTGTCACTTTGGAAATATCGAACGATATTTCAGAGGATGTGCTAAGCCTGCTCCTAAAGGAGGTAATCCATGCTTGAGAACGTTGCTAAAATCACTCGTGTCGTACTTGCATGTGGGACGGTAGATCTGCGCAAAGGCATTGATGGTCTCTCGATGATCATTGGCGATAAGTATAAGCAAAATCCGTTTGAAATTTCCTTGCTTTTATTGACAGTATACAGCTTTACATCAATAGGCATAATGACGAAGAACCAGCACATAAGAATTCGCTAATCCTACACATTTCTGCTATAATAAAAGCAGTTTGAAAGAGCGAAGCAATGGCACAGAAACATACTTTGGAAAAGATCTGCTTCGCAACAGCATTGTGACACCATCATTACTGGCATCTATACTGAATGTAAAATATGTGAATTCATCAGCATTACACCGGATTGAACAGAAATTCCAACGTAATGGTGTGAATATATCCCGACAGACAATGTCTAACTGGATTGTTAAATGCTCCCAAATGTATTTCACTCCTTTTGTTGAACGGATGAAACAGGAACTGCTGTCACTACATGTCACGCAGTCTGATGAAACACCAACGCAGGTGATAGCAGACAGCGACCACCCTAACAGCAAGTGTTATATGTGGGTGCATCGTTCCGGAGGGTTTTATACCAGGCGTCCAATCGTGATATATGAATACCAGAAGGGGCGCGATCATCAAAAACCTCTGGATTTTTACAAAGATTATAAAGGAATCCTTGTAACGGATAGTTTGCAGCAATACCATTTGGTTGACAAAAAGCTTGCAGACGTAACAAACGCAAACTGTTGGGCGCATGCAAGGCGTGATTTTGCGTATGCGGTTAAGGCTGCAGATAAAAAAGATACATCGTCTGTAAGACAATCGGTTGCATACCAAGCTTTGCAGAAGATCGCCGAGTTTTATAATGCTGATATCGAGTTAAAAGGACTCTCATCAAAGGAACGTCTTCAAAAACGGCAGGAACTGATCAAGCCGATGGTTGAAGAATTTTTTGCGTGGGTAAAACAGCAGGCGAGTGACTGTACAGTACCTCCAAAATCCAAAACTGGTCATGGACTTAATTTTGTAATTAATCAGGAAAAATACCTAAGAGTATTTCTCGAAGATGGTGATGTTCCAATTGATAATTCCGCCTCAGAGAGAGCTATACGTACCTTTTGCCTTGGCAAGAAAAACTGGATGTTCCACAATACTGTAAAAGGAGCCTCTGCCAGCGCAATGGTATATAGTATTTCTGAAACCGCAAAGCTGAATAATCTGCGACCGTATTATTACTTTAAATATATCCTTACAGAGTTGCCTAAACTCTGTGATGAAAGAGGAAATATAGATCCTACAAAATGGGATTATCTTATGCCATGGTCAGATAGCCTTCCGGATGAATGCCGGAAACCACGCCGCTCATAATAGGCGGCGTTAATTTTAAGAACCTGCGTATGATTTGACGTTTACTTTTAAAAGATGGGATAATGATAATGTGGCTGAAGATAATAGAAATAATAGATATAATGTAACTGGTCAATACAGACATATGAGTGATAGCATATTCTGTGAAAATGAGGTTAAGTGAGGTCGGATATTCATGCTTAAAATATGGTATTATGCCAATATATATTATATGAAAGACGCTCTTTCATATTTTGACAATGTATATGAAGATGAGTGGATAGAAGATACATTTGTAAAAAAATGATACAGGACGTTGATCATTGTGTGGTAATTAGTCCTCACATTATTGACAGTCCGATACTGGGGCGATAACACCGCGGGAATTATCAGGTGGAGTAAAGGTTTTGATACTTATGCTGAAAGATGATTCATTTATTTATAATATGTCTAATTGTGGTGATAATTGTGCTAAGTGGGTTTTGAAAATTGCCGAGAAAAAGGATTTGACAGTATATTTGCAGCATATTATGCATTTTGAGGGTAGCTTTAAAATCAGGATCATGAACACCGGTAAAATTGTGTGTAATCCGAAAGAATATGTAGCGGGATTATTGGAAGCGGAGGAAATAGAAGATGAAGGAAGCTATTGGTTTAAGGCTAAGAGCAAAAAAGTACTGTTTGAGTTTTCAATAAAAAGGAATATTAATGTTATAAAGGGAGATAGTGCGACAGGAAAAACCACACTTTTGCATATTTTGTATGAGTATTTGAGGAGTGGAAGACAGTCAGGATATTCGGTTTCAACCAATGCACAGTATTATGTATACATTCGTGATGAAGTTGGCCGTGATTGGAAAGATTTATTATATCCATTGAAAAAATACTGTTATTTTTATTGAGGAGAATAATGATTTTGTATTTTCGGAGGAGTTTGCGTCTTTTGTCATGGAATCAGGCAACTATTTTGTGCTGGTAACACGATCACCATTGAAAATGCTGCCGTACAGCATACATGAGATAGCTGTTAATTTCATTGACGGCTAATGGAGTGGAGGAATACTCTAAAACTAAATTGAATTCGTTTTATCTGCAGGACGGAATAGTTGAAAAAATAATAGAACAGTTACTGGAAGAGATTGATCTGGAAAGGTAAAAAGATTAAAAAATCTCCGGTATTACCGAATTCTACCACCGAGGGGTGTCAATTTTCTCCTGCTTATTATATAATCAGGCTACAAAATGATACGAACAGGAGGGACTGGTTATGGACACAGTAAAGATCGGAAAATACATAGCACAGAAGAGAAAAAACCTCGGACTTACCCAGAGAGATATAGCAGAGCAGCTTGGCATGAGTGACAAATCCGTATCCAAATGGGAGCGGGGAGTGTGTCTGCCGGATGTGTCGGTGTATATGGAACTGTGCCGGATCATAGGAATTTCACTCAATGAATTTATTGCGGGAGAAGATATCGAACAGGTAGAACTACAGGAAAAATCAGAGCAGAATATCCTTGATGTGACAAAGGACGGCAACTATAAAAAGCGCAGACTGAAAGCTATAATAGCAGTGTTGGTGTGCATATGTGTGGCGGTAACTTCGCTGTCTGGCTATCTGTTGTGGAAAAGGTTTCATGTAGAGACAAATTATATAGAGCCATTCGATCAAAACAGTGCGGAAATGAGAATATTAAAATTAGTTGATGCAGGTCCGTTTGTTCTTTATAAGTTTTCTACAGATAAAAACATAAGTCAGGCAACAGTTATGATAACCTGTTATGAAAAAGGTGAGAAAAAATATAAACATGATGTGATGACATATGGTTTTAAGTCGGATAATGTTTCAGATAGGGCAAATATTGTAGACAGTGTGCTTAAGGTTTCATCAGAAAATGACAGTAATGAAAAAAATGACTGGATAAGTGTAACAGTAGACGAGGGTAAGGCTACATTTGAATTAATAGAAGATGATGTGGAGCTGACCGGATATATGTGCGCATGGGCAGATGAGAAAGAGCATGTAGATATAGTAAAAGGAGAGGAAATTGAGTTTTTGAGGATTAGTTATGGAATGGATCATGTTGAGGCTATAATGCCCGGGGCATCTATCGGAAACAACGAATATATGTACAGTTTATCTGTAAGGTTTGAATAAGGCACAACAATTAACTTCAAAGTAATTTACTTGAAAGTTAATTATTTGCAATAAACTTATTCTTGTTGACTTACAACAGTTGACAATTTAAAAGCCACATGCTACTCTAGAAATGTATGAGATAAAAGCGACGAAAAAGAGAGTACTTTTATGGCAGATTCACAGAGAAATCCCACACAGGCTGAGAGGGGATGACCTAAAGTAAGAGGAACATGGCTTTGGAGCAGCAGTATCGAACCATTGGCTAGATACTGACAGGAACCGCCTGTTATAGCGGAAAGAGGCGCAGCAGAGCCGGCAAAAGATGCTGGATGATTTTGATAGCTGCGTGAAGAGAAGTGGTACCACGATATAATCGTCTTCTTGGGATTTTTTTTCCTGAGGAGGCGTTTTTTAGCGTATAAAAGAAGTATGATGAGCATAAAGAACGCGCAAACTTGTTTGCATAAGTGCTTTATGCGAAATCAGACGGCATAACGGAGACCGAAAATTGTAGCTGCGAAGCAGCGGAGAAGCCTTGAAAAGGCGAATTTGAGGGTGGAGTTATGTATTTATACGCATTTTAAGAAAACCAGGAGGAAACTAAATTGGCAAACAAAGGTAAATATTACATGACAACAGCCATTGCGTACACATCAGGCAAGCCTCATATCGGAAACACATATGAGATCATCCTTGCAGACGCAATCGCCAGATACAAGAGAGCAGAGGGATACGACGTATATTTCCAGACAGGAACAGATGAGCACGGACAGAAAATCCAGGAAAAGGCTGAGGCAGCCGGAATTTCACCGAAGGAGTATGTAGATCAGATTTCAGGTGAGGTAAAGAGAATCTGGGATCTGGTAAATTCATCATATGACAATTTTGTCCGCACAACAGATGAGGACCATGAGAAATGTGTAAAGAAAATCTTTAAGAAGCTTTACGATCAGGGCGACATCTACAAGGGCTCATACGAGGGACTTTACTGTACACCATGTGAGTCCTTCTGGACAGAGTCACAGCTCGTGGACGGAAAATGCCCGGACTGCGGACGTGAGGTACAGCCTGCGAAGGAGGAGGCATACTTCTTCAAGATGAGCAAATATGCAGACAGACTCATCGACTACATCAACACACACCCTGATTTCATCCAGCCGGTTTCAAGGAAAAACGAGATGATGAACAACTTCCTGCTTCCGGGACTTCAGGATCTTTGCGTATCGAGAACTTCATTCAGCTGGGGAATTCCGGTAGATTTCGATCCAAAGCATGTAGTGTATGTATGGCTTGATGCCCTCACAAACTATATCACAAAAATCGGTTACGATCCTGACGGATCATCAGAGCTTTTCAAGAAAAACTGGCCTGCAGATCTGCACCTTATCGGAAAAGATATCGTGCGTTTCCACACTATTTACTGGCCGATTTTCCTTATGGCACTTGACCTTCCGCTTCCAAAGCAGGTATTCGGACATCCATGGCTGCTTCAGGGCGGTGACAAGATGAGTAAGTCAAAAGGAAATGTTATCTACGCAGATGATATGGTCAGACTTTTCGGCGTAGATGCCACACGTTACTTTGTGCTTCATGAGATGCCATTCGAGAACGACGGAATCATCACATGGGATCTTGTAATCGAGAGATTCAACTCAGACCTTGCAAACATACTTGGAAACCTTGTAAACAGAACAGTTTCCATGAGCAATAAATATTTTGACGGTATCGTAAAGAGCACAGGCGCAACAGGCGATGCCGACCAGACTGCTGTTGATGCAGACTTAAAGGCCGTAGTCACTGGCACAAGGGATAAAGTGGCAAAGAAGATGGAAGGACTTCGTGTGGCAGACGCCATCACAGAGGTATTCGCACTTTTCCGTCGCTGCAACAAATACATCGACGAGACAACACCTTGGGTGCTTGCAAAGGACGAGGCACAGCAGGATCGTCTTGCTGAGGTGCTTTACAACCTCACAGAGTCTATCACAATCGGAGCAAGCCTGCTTCATTCATTCCTGCCGGAGACAGCAGAAAAGATTGTGGCACAGCTTAACACAACACTCCGTGAGTTTGATGACCTTGACAAATTTGGTCTTTATGAGAGCGGCACAAAGGTTACAGACAAACCTGAGATCCTCTTCGGCAGATTAAAGGCAGAGGATGTGATGCCTGAGGTAGAGAAAATCCAGGCGGTACAGAAAGCAGAGTTTGAGGCTGAGCAGGCTAAGCTTGCTGCAGTTGAGGGTAAGGCAGCAGGTGGCTGTGAATGTGGTGCAAGTGAAGCTGACGCAGATATTGAACCTATGGATGTGGAAGCAAAGGAAGAAATCACATTTGATGATTTCGAAAAGCTTCAGTTCCAGGTTGGTGAAATTGTAAAATGTGAGGCAGTTGCGAAGTCAAAGAAGCTTCTCTGCTCACAGGTAAAGATTGGAAACCAGACAAAGCAGATAGTATCAGGTATCAGAAAATACTATTCTCCTGAGGAGATGGTAGGCAAGAAGGTAATGGTTCTCGTAAACTTAAAACCGGCTAAGCTCGCAGGTGTTTTATCAGAGGGAATGTTACTCTGCGCAGAGGATGCAGAGGGCAATCTCGCACTCCTGACACCGGAGAAACCAATGCCGGCAGGAGCACCTATTGAATAGGACGTAAGCGACAAGAAAGGAGTCTCATATGGAATATTTTGATATAGTGGACGAGCAGGGAAATCCAACAGGACAGACCGTAGAGCGCAAGCAGGCGCACAGAAACAATATACTTCATAGGACTGCGCATGTCTGGATAGTCAGACACCGCGGAGATTCCATACAGATACTTTTGCAGAAAAGGTGCATGGAAAAAGACTCCTTTCCGGGCTGTTATGACATATCAAGCGCGGGACACATACCGGCCGGTGTGGACTATATACCGTCTGCGCTCAGAGAGCTTAAGGAAGAGCTGGGCCTGATAATAGAGCCCAAACAGCTTATAGACTGTGGACTGCACAGACACCATGCAGACGAGGTTTTTCACGGAGAGAGATTTCTGGACAACCAGATAAGCAAGGTATTTCTTCTGTGGCTCAACGTGGATGAAGCGGACATCACCGTGCAGAAGGAGGAAATCGACTCTGTAAAGTGGTTTGACTACGCAGAATGTAAGCAGGACGTGATAGACGGCACGATTCCAAACTGCATAGATGTGGCGGAATTAGAGATGCTTGAACCACACTTCGATTCGAATATGGAATAAATAATGGAATAAATATAGGATAAACATAGCTCTAAATTATATGAACATGCCAGTACACTGGTTACCGGACTCACGAAGATGGGCCATAATAAAGAATGGGGAGGAAACCATGAAATCAACAAAAGACTCTCTCTTAGAGGATATCAAGGCAGAATTTGCCGAGGTCAATGCCATGATGGAGGCGCTCGAAGCAAAGGAGCCGGAGGATGAGGCGAGTGAAGCCTATGACAAGTGGATTGAGGAGTGTGAGCAGCTCGCCATCGAGTCAGAATCACTCATGACACTTATAGATTACAAGATGACACAGGGACTGTAGAGGGATATCCTGTATATATTATACAAAAATAAACACCCGGATATAGATAAATTGCTATATCCGGGTGTTTTTTATAAAGAAAAACTTCAAAAAAATGAAATTAAATATATAAAAAATTGTTCAAACCGTGTTATACTTTATGCGTTACACTAAATTCAGGTAGGAGAAAAAGATGTTATCAGTAATAGAAAAAGTCAATGACGTGGTCAACAATTTTATCTGGGGCGTGCCTGCGATGATATGTATCATAGGTGTCGGGCTGCTTTTGAGCTTCAGAACAGGATTTATTCAGATTAGAAAGTTTCCATATGCGATGAAGGTTACGCTTGGCAGGATGCTTAAAAAACGTGAGGCATCCGACGGAGCGCTCACACCGTTTCAGGCAGTGTGTACGGCACTTGCGGCGACGGTCGGTACAGGAAATGTGGCAGGAGTTGCTGGAGCCATCGCGATAGGCGGACCGGGTGCGGTGTTCTGGATGTGGATTTCAGCACTTCTGGGCATGTGCACCAAGTTCTCGGAGGTCACACTCGCTGTACATTTTCACGAGAGAAATGCAAACGGTGACCTGGTAGGCGGCCCTATGTACTATATTAAAAACGGTCTTAAAAAGCACTGGCACTGGCTGGCATATCTGTTCTCAGCGTTTGGCGTGCTCACCGTGTTCGGTACAGGAAACGCTACACAGGTAAACACCATAACCACAGCGATTGATTCAGCTTTATATAATTACGATATAATTTCAAAAGAGTCGGCATCAACGTTCAATCTCATAATAGGAATAGTGCTTGCCGCTCTCATTGCGCTTATTCTGCTTGGAGGAATCAAGCGTATAGGCCAGGTTACTGAAAAGCTTGTGCCATTTATGGCAGTAATGTATATTCTGCTGGCACTTGGAGTAGTAATCGTCAACTTTAAAGCTATACCGGGCGTATTCGGAGCCATAATAGAGGGCGCGTTCAATCCGTCAGCAGTGACAGGCGGAGCAGTAGGAAGCTTTTTTATGAGCATGAAAAAGGGAGTTTCCAGAGGAATTTTTTCAAACGAAGCAGGTCTTGGAACAGGCTCTATCGCACATGCCTGTGCAGACACCAAAAAGCCTGTAAAGCAGGGCTTCTTTGGCATATTTGAGGTGTTTGTGGACACTATCGTGATATGTACACTCACAGCGCTTGTCATACTTTGCAGCGGAGTTTCTGTGGGCTATGGAGAAGCAGCAGGCGCAGAGCTTACCATCAGTGGATTTACATCCACCTACGGCGGCTGGGTATCAATCTTTACAGCGGTTGCCATGTGCTGTTTTGCATTTTCAACCATAATAGGCTGGGGTCTTTACGGTACCAGATGCATAGAGTTCTTATTCGGAACCAAGGCAAATAAGCCATTCATGGTAGTATATTCGCTTGTTGCGATAGTCGGTGCGACAATGAACCTCGGACTGATGTGGAGCATAGCGGAGACCTTCAATGGCCTTATGGTCATACCAAACCTTATCGCGGTATTTTTGCTTTCGGGTGTAGTTGTAAAGCTGGTGAAGGAATATTTTGCAGGAGAGGGAGCTGCATCTACCTTGAAGAATAGCCGGGAAGAGGCAAAAAGAACATTTTTATAGAATATGAGGGTATAAGTTATTATGGAAAATAAAACTGATTCATCGTTTGAAAGAAGCTTACTATTCAGAGTAGTTGCAATTATAGTGTGTATAATTATTGCAGGAATTTCATTTTTGGGACTTGCAAAAAACTATTCATCGCCTGAGTCAAAAATAAACAAAGAAACTATAAAGTATCTGGATGAAAAGAAAACAACTGCGCTGGAACTGAGCGCAAGTGCTACAGCAGTTTCAACACTTATTACATTAGCACCGGGAGATGACGGAACTCCTGTCGCAAATAAATTAATGGATCTGGCAGGGTATTTTTTGATTGTTGTATCAGCAATATATCTTGAAAAATATCTGCTGACTATTTTGGGCGCGCTGACCTTCAAATGGCTTATTCCGTTATCAATGCTGGCATTGGCAGTGTATTTTGGAAGCAAAAAGGAGTTTTTTTGGAAAATAGGTGTCAAAATATTCATTTTTGGACTGGCAATATATGCGGTTATTCCGGTAAGTGTGCATGTCTCAAAAATGATTTACAGTACATACCAGGAGTCAATTGATGCGACAATCGATGAAGCAAATGATTTAGCGGATGAATCAGAAGCAGCAAAGGATGATGACAAGGATAGCAAGAAGAGTAAGGATTCTGAAAGCAGCTTTATAGATAAGGCGAAGGATGCAGTAAACAGTGTGAAAAATACATTGTCAGTTACGGCAAATAGTGTAAAGAACATGGTCAACAAGTTCATTGATGGACTGGCAGTGCTTATAGTTACAACGTGTCTTATTCCTGTACTTGTGATAGTATTTTTTATCTGGCTGGTGAAGCTTGTATTGGGAAGTGCAATATCATCGCCGGGAGCTGTAGCGATGAGAGGCGGGAAGGATAACAAACATGATAATAGATAGAGAACGAGTAAAAAATACATTCGCAGAATACACATCGGGATACAATGCCACAGACCCAAAGATTAAGCTCAAAATAGACCATACATATAGGGTAGCGGAGCTTTGCGAGCTGATAGCAAGTGATTTAAAGCTTGATGAATATGAGACAGATGTGGCATGGCTCACAGGGATGCTGCATGATGTCGGAAGATTTGAACAGATTAAGCGCTATAACACATTTAACGATGCACAGTCTGTTGATCATGCTAATTTTGGAGCAGACCTGCTGTTTAAGGAAGGACTTATCGACACATATGTGGATGGATTTCATGATGATAAATACGGTACAATTGTTGAAAATGCGATAAGAAATCACAGTGCTTTCAGAATAGATGAGAGGCTCGATGATTATACGGTTATGTTTTGCAATATACTAAGGGATGCTGATAAGGTGGATATTTTCAGGGTAAATGTAGATACTCCGGCAGAGGATATATATAATGTGACGACGGAGGAACTGAAAAATTCGCAGGTAAGTCCTGAGGTTATGGCAGCCTTTGATGAGAGGCACGCTGTACTTCGTTCCTGTAAAAAGACCGTGGTAGACCATGTGGCAGGGCATATTGCACTGACATTTGAGCTGGTTTATCCTATCAGCCTTCAGATAGCAAAGGAGAGAGGATATCTTGACAAAATGATGGCATTTGAGTCGGATAATGAGATTACAGGAAAGCAGTTCGAAGAGATAAGAGCGAAGCTAAATGAATACGTTGAGTCAGTCAGACCATTATAGTGACTAATGCAGGGCAGATGAAAATAGTTTTGCATTCTTCTTGTATAACGAAGCTGGAGATTATTGCGGTTTTTGCCATGGAAGCTTCTTTTTAACATTCTGGATGTCTGGCATGACATGTTATCTTGCAAGTATTATCACAGATGAAAAATATAATGACAAGCTTACTTCTGTGTGCTACAATCAACTCAAAGCATTATATTTCTGTAAATACGACACCACAGCATATTTTTATCGGTGCGTATCACTTTGAAGAGGGCAGACCACTTCGCATTTTTCGACAAAGACATGGAAATTTTCAATGCTTTATGTTACCAGTTAATAGCAGGAAAATTGAAATGTCAGATGTGAAAACATTGCGAGAAAAGCGGGGTGTGGGGATTTTGCCGGCTTTTATATTAGCATACAGTATTTTAATTCGATTTCGAATTTCCCTGCTCACACAAGAAGAGGAGGTTAATTTGGGTACAAAGGACTCGAAGGCGAAGGAGTATTTGTCAGACAATACGAGGTTCAGTGAAATCTGCAATTATGTATTGTTTGACGGTGAGAAGGTTATCAAACCGGAGAATTTAAAGGAATGTGACACCACAGAGGTGTTATCAGTTTTCGGTATTGATAGGAAGCAGATTGTTAAGCAGAAATGGAGAGATTTGCTAAAGGGGGTGTCTGTAAAATATACAGAATCAGTATACATCGTACTGATGGGGATAGAGGCACAGACAGATGTTCATTATTCGATGCCGGTTAAGACCATGATTTATGATGCCATGAATTATGGAGAACAGGTCAACGAGGCGAAGAAGCAACATCAGAAAAACAAAGATTATAAATCATCAGATGAGTTTTTATCAGGGTTTACACTTGAGGATAGGCTGACACCGGTGATTACAATTACATTATATCTTGGAACAAAAAACTGGGATGGTCCAAGAAGTCTTGTTGAGATGATGCCTCATATGGACGAGAGATTTCGGCCATTTATCAACGATTACAGGATTAATCTGTTGAATCCACTGGAGATTACGGATTTTTCCAAGTTCAAAACAGGACTGAGACCACTGTTTGAAGTGCTAAAAAATGCTTCAGATGAGGGAAAGCTGAATGATTTAATTACAAAAGACGAAACCTTTACAAGGGTTGACGTTGAGACAGCAGCAGCTATCAATCTATTTGCAGGAACTGACATTAAGTATGATGAAAAGGAAGAGGTGGTAAATATGTGTAAGGCATGGGATGATCATAAAAAACTTGGCATTCAGGAGGGTATGAAGCAAGGACTACAACAAGGAATACAACAAGGAATGAAACAAGGTATGCAACAAGGAAGATGTCTTGAAGTATATTCGCTTGTTCAGGATGGTATATTAGACCCTGAGGTAGGGGCAAGTAGAGTAAGTATGTCATTAGATGACTTCGCAGACGCAATGCAAAAAGCAGGCTACAAACTTCCTGAGATGGTGTAGTATAATAGCTTAAAAGTATAGAAATTGCCCCAACTGATTTGTGTTGGGGCATGATTTTTATATTACAGGGGGAGTAGATATATCTTGTATCTGTATATTTTACCATGCAGGTGATTAATAGATATTTGCAGGAATTTATTTTAGATATAAAAAGGAATAATTTATGAATTATATAGGCACACAGAATTTTGAAACAAAACGATGTTTTTTACGAAGAATCAAACTATCCGATTATACTATGATGTATGAAAATTGGGCTAAGTATGATGAAGTTAGCAGATACTATCCATTTAATCCTGTTGATGACATAGAAATATATAGGGACAAGGTAAAGCATTGGATATCTAATTATGAGTCGGGTTCATATTTTCATTGGGTAATTGAGTGGAAAGAAACGGGAGAATTGATAGGAACAATTAATTTGGGAAATGTGGAAGAAGCATGTCATATGTGTGATACATGCTATATGCTGTCTCCCGGATTTTGGAATAAAGGCATTATGACAGAAGTATTGGAGGCTGTCTTAGATTATGCCTTTGATAGAGTTGGATTTAACAGAGTTCAGGCAGAAGTATTCTATGGAAATGATGCTTCCTCTGCGGTATTAAAGAAATGCGGCATGGTGTTAGAAGGCGTTGCCAGACAAAAATACTATAAAAATGGTGAGTATATCGATACTGCTTTATGGGCAATTATTGCAGGTGATAGGTTATATTGAGACAAGAACTGATATTAAGTATGATGAAAAGGAAGATGTGGTAAATATGTGTAAGGCATAGGATGATCATAAAAAGCTTGGCATACAGGAAGGAATACAACAAGGCAGATGCCTTGAAATATATTCACTTGTTCAGGATGGTATATTAGAACCTGAGGTAGGCGCAAGTAGAGTAAGTATGTCATTAGATGACTTCGCAGACGCAATGTAAAAATTAGGCTACAAACTTCCTGAGATGGTGTAATAATTAGAACAAGGATGTTGATAGTAAATATCAATGTCCTTGTTTCTTTGTAGAGCTGTTATGGGTTTGAATTGTTTTTGGAATAGCAGGTTAATAAAGTGAAATTGAAAAATTTGGATCCACACCAAATCAGCATAGTGTCATTGACATTTTGCCAATGTGTAGTATAATACTTATACAAGAGATTGCCAGTTTGTCCTCCGGTGTCCTTCGGACCCGGGGGCTTTTTATATATAGGAGGTACCATGGCAGATAAATCATACAAAAAGTATTAAAAATTTCTCCGTTTTAGGGATTGTACGTGCCAAAGATGGCGCCTATACTTATGGAACTAATGATGCATACGCCATAGCTATAATGTTTGCGCTATTACTAAGCAAATCCGACTTAAAGGACTTTATTTCATCTATGAGAACTGCTTTTGGCAAACTTCAAAAACAGTTACATACCATTTCAGCCACAGATATCATGTCCATAATGGGTTATGATGCAAATTGGACGAACTTAGCAAACTTAATATAATATACATTTTGCCAGAGACACTGACCTCTGGCTTTTTTATTAAAACACCAGCATGGAAAGGGTTAGGCACTGTTAACATCAAAAGCTATATTCTGTGTAGCTGAAATGACAAATAAAAAAAATAAAGCAAAAAGTTTTAAAACTTGCAAGCAAAAGGGATCGAATCCGTACTTAATAAATAAAAGAGGGTTGTAATGGACGATAGAGAAATAATTAAACTATATAATTGCCGATCCGAGGATGCATTGCTAGAAACAGAGAAGAAATATGGGAAACTTGTATCATTTATAATTGGCAGGCTGATAAAGAATCAGTTAGATGTTGAAGAATGTACAAATGATACATATTTAGGTGTCTGGTTTACGATTCCCCCAAAAACACCAGATAACTTGAAAGCTTATATTTTAAAAATTGCAAGGAATCAGGCGCTAAAAAAGTATGAACATATTCATGCGGCAAAAAGAGATATAGATATGTGTTTGCCATATGAGGAATTGAGTAATTATCTGGCGAAAGCGGGAGAAGAAGATTGGGAAAATAATGAATTGAAAGATATTGTTGAGGATTTTTTGGAATCGTTGCAAAAACCTCATCGACAAGTTTTTGTATTAAGATATTGGTACTTTATGTCGGTAAAAGAGATTATGAAATGTTGTAATATGAGCAAAAGCAAGGTCGAAACAATCTTATTTAGAACAAGAAAAAAGCTGAGAGAACAATTAGCGGAAAGGAAGTATTTATGAAAACTTTGAAATCAGATATTTTTTATGCAATGAATGAAATAAACGATAAATATATCCTAGAGGCTGCACAATGTTTAGAGCAAAAAAAAGAAAACGATATTTCCTTACAAAAGAATAGTAAACTATTTCATGAAAGTAACGCACATAGCCGTAAATGGTTGGCTCGCGTTGCAACTGCAATGGCGGTAAGTATCATTCTTTTTACAACAGGAGGAATTGCCAATGCAGCGACAGGAGAGAAACTGGTTCAATGGATTAATGGGCTGTTTGGTGCGGAATTAGTTACAGATGAAAACGAAGGATTGATCGGAAAAGAAGTCATAGATAATTCGGAACCGGAGGTTACGCATGGTGAAGAAAGCGATATAGGGAATGCTGAGGGAAGAGCTATAACTGAAAGCCATATTATAAAGAGTGTCGCAGATGATAATATTGTGCTGCCATTATCTGTTTCTGAGTTTAAGGTGGAGAATGATACGACACCTGAAATTATTATGACTAATGGAAGTATGGCAGTATTTTATCTGGAGGATTATGCAGGTTGGAATTGTAAAGCAGGGGATATATTAACCTTTTCGTTTGAAAAATATGAGTCAGATGCGGTTTCTAATCAGGCGCTGGTTATAGGATATATTAAAGATGGGGTTATGTATGACGGAGAAAGTTTTGGAAGTCTAAGCGGAAGTTACGAATTAAAAGTTAGAGAGGGGGGAGAATACAATTTATATATTATTAGCGCAACTTCCGATTATTTAACATTGAAACAAGGCACTATCAATCTTAGTAAATAGAGAGGAAAAGTCAAATGAAAAGTATGTATGCGTATGTAAGCTCAGTAACAAGTCTTTCTGCCAACGACAAGGCTTCCTATGACGCAAGTTATAAAAGATATTAAAGAAGGGAGGAATATCTATGAAATTTCAGTCTAAAACCAAAATTGGTATTTTTATCGGAGCTGTTGTGATTTTGCTGGTTATTGGTGTGCTGTTTTTTTGCATTGCGAAACCTTCAACTTCTGACGAAATTAAGACATCATATTTGAGAGGTACTTTTTCGATTGATTATAGCGATCTGAATGCAGTTGTAGGCGATGCTGATTATGTATTCGTTGGTACGGTCGCAAGTGAAGAAGGTACTGTTTATAAAGATGCTGTTACGGTTGAAACAGACGATGGAAAGACTCGTGAAGTTTCCGGCCCATACACAAATTATACTGTGAACGTCACAAAAAATATCAAAGGCAATTTAGTTACTGACACGGCTATCCCGATTCAAAAATCTGGCGGACTTTCGGAAGATGGCTCACAATATTTTGTTTATGAGGGTGATGAGCTTCCGGTTGTAGGAAATGAATATATCTTTTTTGCTTATGCCCAGCCGGACGGGTCATTGTTAATTTCCGGTCCTGTTTCTAACATGAGTGTATCTGACAATACAAGCGATATTGCTCCTTTTAGCGATTCAACGGAATATAGCGACATTGTAGATGCGTATAATAATCAAGTCGATTCTGGACGGACTAGGTTTACTTCTTCTTATGAGGCAAAATAAATTAAAATTGCAGGAAATGTAAGAATGCTTTCCGATAGCTATATGATACTTATAACTTCGGATCAATGCGATCCGAAGTTATTTTTAGGCGTTGAAGAAATGACTTGAACATGTTTATATTGCCCGATAGTATCTTAAAAGGCATATTTTGATATGCTTTTTGGATTCACTTTAGTAATCAGTGTAAAAAGATTGCAGTATGGGCGAATTTAACTCGGTCGCGGAAAAAATAGGGTTTATATTGAAATGAGCTTTGGAGAAAGATGCCAACTATTCCAGCACTTTAAGTTTCTCTGTCAAGTAAGAATATTTTCCAGTAACTATATAATACTTATTTTTTGGAGCATACATGTTTGGTATATGGTAATTAGAGTGATAGGAAAAAAAACAGGAGGGGTCAATATGATTAAGAAAGTCATTAGCGTGGTAATTGCAATATGTTTGATGTTTATTTCAACCATTGGAAGTTCTATTCAGCCGATATATGCAGCATCATCGGCTCGGATTAATCCGGATGATATGTTGACAGTGCTGAACGATATAACAGTAGCGGGACAGTCATGGGAGAATATTGGTTTTGATTCGGAGGATATTGCCAATATAATGCAGATGCAAAGGAAAGATGACTCATATTATGCGTCGTTGAACACGGACATAGCTAGATTATCAGTAGAAACAGTAGAAACAAAGGCATTAGAAAACGCAATAGCAGGGCAAGGGTATATTCAATCTTATGCACAGAACGGTAATCCGCCAGCAACCCCACAAGAACAGAATGAAAGGATGCAATATGTTACACAAGTAGCATTAGAGAGATATGGTAATACATATAACACAGCAGATTTTAACAAATATGTACTTTATCTTTATATGTCCCATTATATAGACAATCCTAATTATACTAAAGAAAGTCCAGGATTTGATAATATATATGCTTATGTTATTACTTCAGATGATATTACAGCATATGAGAATTTTATAGCACAAAGTAAGTTTTCTATGTTCTCTACAAATCTGGTTAATTTTATGGATGAGTTCAAGTCTGCGGTAAATAATTCGTCAGACATTCTAACCGCGGTGGATGAGGGAAAAGTTATATCCATAAATACCGCAAATGCGATATATGGTTTATCTACGTTTGATCCGGAAAAAACCGCATCAAGAGCAAAGTTAATTGTCACTTCATTTAAGGACCACTATGAGAGTACGGCTTCTGTAAATGAATTATTAAATGCAATGTATGTAGATTTGGAGCCGGAGGATGTCAGCCAACAGTATATTGATGCATGTGTTACGGGATTTTTAGGAGTATTGGCAGGAACAACATTATTTGGCTTTGGTATGTCAATATCGCTATGTTATTATAACGTGTATGCAAATTTGTACGATAAGGCAAAGCTAACAGCATTGCATTATTCATTGTCAGGAAGAGTGGCTATCAGGCTTGATGAACTGATTGGGGGCTAAGTTATGAACGACGACAATGAAAATGTGTTGATTATTGCATATAACTTGTTCTGCACCATACTAATACCAGCAGTAATAGTATTGATAGGAATTTGGTCTTTGGAGTCGGAGAGCGATTTCACACATGGACGAACAGGAGGATTGCCGATGGGGGCATTGACTGTATTCGTTCCAGAGGTTATATTTGGTTTGAAGTGGAAAATGAAAAGGGCGTTTACAATTTCATGCTGTATTGCGTGGTGAATCTTCCTTCTTAAGATGGCACATTATTTCTTTGCTGTGGTTACAAATGCATCAATTACATATTATGGAACGGTGTGCATTGTGCTATTTGGATTAATGTGGAGTATAGTCATGGAATTGAAGCAGAAATTAAAAGAATACATTTTGGGGTTTCCACAGGAATATTGGCTTGTTCCTTGTTCTAATAGTTCGAGATATAACAAGGTGTTTCGCTTTATATGGTTAGTAGGCGTCGTTTTAGGAACGATATTTTTATTAATGATTAAATGGGGGATGAGTCTTTGATAAAAGTTATATTTTATTTTTTGCTTGTAAGTATAGGAGCAGGTTTGGTGCAGATGAAAATACCGCTGTTTGGTCGTCATAGCAAGCGGTGGGAAGAACAAAATTATGCACAGCGGTTTGGCGGTATCTTTTTTCCGGCATTCATTGCGCTTGTAGTTATCTTTTTATTTAATGAGTATAAGACGGCTCAATTACCCACTTTGAATGAAGAAATGCTGATGAATGGAGCGGAGTATTGTTTGGTAACTGATCTGAATGAGATAGGAGATGCGGATTATGCTTATGAGATAAAAAGCGGAAGCTCACAAGAGGAGATTTGCGGAATTATATCAAGTATATGTATAGACTTAAAAGGGGAAGATGATTTGGTAAATGCCAGATATGAAAACGGAGAATATATTATCATCAGCAATGGCATAACAATAGGACGGGCTGTCATAAATGACAAAGCAACAACAGATTTGTTGAAAATATACTTTTGCAACTAAAAGTGGATGAGCGTTTCAGTGTAACCTTTAGGCGAGAATATCAAAAAATACAAAAAAATACAATTTATTCGGTTGACCAAATGATACTTTTGTCATATAATCTAATCAAAAATAGTAATAATTACTAATTTAACTGGAGATTATTAGCAGGAGGTACCTATCATGGACAAGAAGATTACAGACAGCATTATTTACATCGGTGTGGACGACAAGGACATTGATTTATTTGAGAGCCAGTATGTTGTTCCAAACGGTGTTTCATACAACTCATATGTGATTATGGATGACAAAATTGCAATCATGGATACAGCAGATGCAAGAGTTACGGATAAGTGGTTTGCCAATTTGAGAGAGGCGCTCGGCGACAGAAAGCCGGATTATCTCGTTGTTTCCCATTTGGAGCCGGATCATGCTTCCAATATCCAGAAGGTTGCAGAGACATATCCTGATATGCAGATTGTAGGTAATGCAAAGACCTTTAACATGATGGGACAGTTTTTCGATATAGACTTAACGGACAGAAAGGTTGTAGTGGCAGAGGGAGATAAGCTTTCTCTTGGAAAGCATGAGCTTACATTCGTCATGGCTCCTATGGTTCACTGGCCGGAGGTTATGATGGAGTACGAGTCAACAGACAAGGTGCTTTTCTCGGCAGACGGCTTTGGTAAGTTTGGTGCGCTCGATACTGATGAGGACTGGACATGTGAGGCAAGACGTTATTACTTCAATATTGTTGGAAAGTATGGTGCTCAGGTGCAGGCAGTTCTCAAAAAGGCAGCAGGGCTTGACATTGAAAAGATTTGTCCTCTTCACGGACCGATTCTCACAGAGAACCTTGGCTTCTACATAGATAAATACAATACATGGAGCAGCTATCAGCCTGAGGATGAGGGAATCCTTGTGGCATGTGCTTCTATTCACGGCAATACAAAGAAGGCAGCAGAGCTTTTAGCAGAAAAGCTCAAGGCTACAGGTGTAAAGGTTGCATTTACAGACCTTTGCAGGGATGATATGGCAGAGGCTGTTGAGGATGCGTTCAGATACGACAGGCTTGTGCTCTGCGCATGCACATACGATGGAGGCATTTTCCCACCAATGGAGGATTTCTTACATCATCTCAAGGCAAAGGCTTATCAGAATCGTAAGATTGCCTTCGTGGAAAACGGTTCATGGGCACCTACAGCAGCACGCCAGATGAAGGCTATTGTTGAGGGCTTCAAGAATATTGAGTGTGTTGAGCCGATTGTTACAATTAAATCTACTCTCAATGAGGCATCTGAAAAGCAGATGGATGAGCTTGTTGCAGCACTTACCAGATAGAATTATGGATTAACGAAGACCCGGACGTTTGTCCGGGTTTTTGTATTAAAGTATATATAAATGTGCTATCATACAAACAAAGAAAAAAGCCATAATAGTACAATGTCAAATGAGGTAAACTATATGCAGCAGCGAATTACCATAAATCTTAACACAGATAGCAAAACAACCGACAAAACCACTATTCTTGAATACTGCCGCAGTCACGGCATTGCAGGGATAGAAACACCGTGCGGTGGAAAAGGCACCTGCGGTAAATGCAAGGTGACGGTGAAAAAACCATACTATAAGGACGTGCTGGCCTGTCAGACGAAGATTTGTGACGGTATGGAAATTATTGTTGGGAGAAAAGAAAGCACCGGAACCAAAGAAGACAGCATGGTTGTTCTGACAAATGGAGGAAATGTATCGGAAAAATTTAATGAGCATGTGAATAGGAATGTTGTCTTGAAGGAAGAGACTGCAAATGAATCTGAAAAAGTCGAATCAAATGAAGACACTCTGGCGGCATGTGATATCGGAACCACAACAGTAGTCTGTTATCTGATTGATAAAGAGACCGGGCAGATTATCTCAACCAGAAGCGGTGCCAATCCACAGCGCAGCTTTGGAGCAGATGTACTTTCCAGAATTGATGCGGCAGCGAGGGCGGATGATAACGATAAAGCGAATGGCGGCCTGAAGATGATGCAGACACAGATAGTGTCACTGCTTAACGGCTGGATATCAGAAATGCTCACGGAATGTGGCAGAACTAAAGTAAGCCGGTTTTCAGTTGCCGGAAACACGGTTATGTGCCATCTGCTTATGGGAATTTCACCGGAAAAGCTTGGCAAGGCACCGTTTATGCCGGATGAATATTTTGGCAGAGCATTTAATCCTTTGGATATAGGACTTGAGAATTGTCAAGCCATGATTATATTTCCGGCTGTATCAGGCTTTGTAGGCGGAGATATCACGGCGGGTATGATGGAGACAGTGAACTGCAACGAGCTGACGCTATATCTGGATATCGGAACAAACGGTGAGATGGCGCTTGGAAAAGGCGACAGATATGTGTGCTGTGCCACCGCGGCAGGACCGGCTTTTGAGGGTGCGCAGATTGAGCTGGGCATGCCGGCGTCTAAGGGAGCCGTGGATAAGGTATGGCTGGAAGGGCGCAGAATTAAGTATTCGGTTATCGGAAATGACAGACCTGTTGGACTGTGCGGTTCGGGGCTTATCGATGCGCTTGCCGTTCTTCTGAAAGCCGGAATCATAGATGAAAACGGCACGATTTTAAGCGGACAGGAGCTTCCTATACTGTTTAGGTCGTATGTGTTTGAGGTGGAAGCGGAGGAGACTGCACAGAGCACAGAGCCATTTCTCGCCGTTCATATTGCACCGGGAGTCTACATTACGCAGGAGGATATCAGGAAGCTGCAGCTTGCGAAGGGCGCGATAGCCGCCGGAATAGAAGTATTGTTTAAGGAATATGGCTGTACGCCTTGTAATATCGATGTTCTCACATTTGCAGGAGGTTTTGGAAACTATATTGACAAAGCAAGTGCGGCTGCAATAGGATTGTTTCCACAGGAGCTTTTGGACAAGGCAAAAGAAGTGGGAAATGCGGCAGGAAACGGAGCTGTTTCGGCAGCTTTATCGCAGGACGCCTGGGAAAGAGCACTGGAGATAAGCGGGAACATGCGTTACATCGAGCTGGCATCGTATCCGCATTTCAATGAAATGTATGTGGAGCATATGAATTTTTAAATAATTGAAAAATATATATTTTTACTTTATTGTTGAAGAAAATTGTCATATAATGACTTCGGGTGAGATTATATTTTAAAAGAAAAGCTGATAGGGTAATCAGCATCAGGAGGAATATCAATGCGTAAAACAAAAATTATCTGTACTATTGGACCGGCCAGCGAACATGAGGATGTCCTCACCAGGATGATAAAGGCAGGTATGGATGTTGCCAGATTAAACTTTTCTCATGGCTCACATGAGGAGCATCAGGGCAAAATAGATTTAATCAAGAAGGTAAGACAGAAGCTTCATATGCCAATCGCAATCATGCTTGACACAAAGGGTCCTGAGTATCGTATCAAGACCTTTGAGAATGGCAAAATAGAGCTCAAGGATGGAGATACCTTCACACTTACCACTGACGATATTGTAGGAAATCAGGAGAGAGTATCAGTAAACTATGAGAATCTGATCAAGGATTTAAAGGTTGGTGACCGTGTGCTTGTTGCGAACGGAATCATCATTCTGCAGGTCAGAGAGCTTAAAGGAAACAATGCAATCTGTGATGTTATCGCAGGCGGTACACTTTCAGACAGAAAGAGCATGAACTTCCCGAATAAGGTCATGAAGCATGCATATTTAAGCAAGCAGGACAAGGAGGATCTGCTTTTTGGTATAAAAAACGAGGTAGATTATGTTGCGGCATCATTCGTTTCTACGAAGCAGGATGTAGCTGATCTGAGAAACTTTTTGGATGAAAACGGTGGAGAGGACATTGATATCATCGCAAAGATTGAGAACCGATCAGGTGTAGATCATGTGGAGGAAATCTGTGAGATAGCAAACGGAATCATGATAGCCAGAGGAGATCTCGGTGTTGAGATTCCGGGAGTTGAGGTGCCTGCAATACAGAAGTATCTTATCAACAAGTGCCGTATGCTTGGTACACGCGTAATCACAGCAACAGAGATGCTTGAGTCCATGATTCACAATCCGCGTCCTACAAGAGCTGAGCTTTCGGATGTAGCCAATGCGGTATACGACGGCTCATCAGCTATCATGCTTTCGGGAGAGTCTGCAGCAGGTAAATATCCTGTAGAGGCTGTAAAAAATATGGCAGAGACAGCAGAGTATACAGAAAAGCAGATAAACTACGGCAAGAGATTTGCCAATGCGGATTTCCAGACAAAAAGCATAGTTGACGCTATTTCACATGCTACATGTGCCATGGCAATAGATGTGGATGCAAAATGTATCGTAGTCAGCTCGCTGACAGGACGTACAGTGCGCATGGTCAGCCGTTTCCGCTGCCCTGTTGATATAATAGGCATGACAACCTCTGAAAAGGCATGGCGCAAGCTGAACCTGAGCTGGGGTGTAAAGCCGGTTCTGTGCGAGGAATACAACTCAATGGAGGTTATGTTCTACAATGCGATGAACGAGGCAAAGAGTGTCATGAAGCTCAAAAAGGGTGATCATATAGTGCTCACAGGAGGTCTCATCAACGGTAAGACAGGCAACACCAATGTGATTAAGGTTGAGACGGTCTAGTACATTTGTACTATTGATTAAATCATATATATGTCATATAATTCTTAACGGTTAATAAAAACAATAAATTTAAAATAAACAATTTCGAGATGAAGTTTGCAGGAAAACGGCAGCGATTTTACCTTATCAAAGCCTACCGAAGGAGTAAAACTCTCAGGTGCCGCAGCAGGCGGTGCAACTGTAAATGGATCGACTCTCTGGAGACACCCGCTTGGCGGGGGCCGAAGGTGCAACGTACGAATAGGAAGCAGTGGGAGTGTAGTGACTATGAATATATCATGGCACAGGCTGCTTCTCGTACGAATCTCTCAGGCAACAGGACGGAGAAGATATTGGACAGATATTCTTAAGATAATCTTCTTAATCCCATGTATCAGACTGTATATGCAGCGTATATGGGGTTTTTTATTTCAATTCACGTAAGTGCTGCTAAGCCTGCTTTTTCAATTGTTTCCGGATGAAATTATTTATATCAATAGTATTTGCTCAAAACACAAAGATTTTGTGTTTAGATAAAAAAGAGAGGCAGGAGTATTTCAATGTGGAACACAATCAACAATTTTCTTAGTGCAGTGGACAATTTCGTCTGGGGAGTGCCGCTCATGGTGCTCATCATGGCAGGAGGTATAATGCTCACAGTTCGTCTGGGGCTTCTTCAGATGAGAAAGCTTCCTCTGGCACTAAAGTGGATGGTCAAAAATGAAGATGGCGGCGATGGCGAGATTACGAGCTTTGGCGCACTCTGTACCGCGCTTAGCGCAACAATCGGAACCGGCAACATAGTCGGTGTAGCAACTGCAGTCGGTGCAGGAGGACCGGGAGCACTTTTCTGGATGGTGCTTGCAGCCTTCTTTGGCATGGCAACAAAGTATTCAGAGGGACTTTTGGCTGTAAAATATCGTGTCATCGGCAAGGACGGACATAGTCTCGGCGGACCATTCTACTACATAGAGCAGGGAATGGGTGTAAAATGGAAATGGCTTGCAAAGATATTTGCATTTTTCGGCGTATGCGTTGGACTTTTCGGAATAGGAACCTTCAGCCAGGTAAACGGAATATCAAGTGCTGTAAACAATTTTTTTGACCCTAAAAACCAGCATACAGTAAAGGTTTTACCGTTCCTTGGTGAGTATTCATGGTCAGTTGTCATTGCTTCGCTTGTACTGGCATTCTGCGTGGCAGCAGTGCTTATCGGCGGAGTAAAGCGTATTGCAAGTGTCAGCCAGATAATAGTTCCTTTCATGGCTGTTATATATATTGTATTTGTGCTCGTGCTTGTGGTATGCAATATCACAGCGGTTCCGGCAGCGTTTGCTACAATAGTAAAGGCAGCGTTTTCACCGAAGGCCATAACAGGCGGTGCCGTGGGAAGCTTTCTTGTTGCAATGCAAAAGGGTGTTGCCAGAGGAATCTTTTCAAACGAGGCAGGACTTGGTAGTGCCCCGATTGCAGCGGCAGCAGCCCAGACAAAGGAGCCTGTACGTCAGGGACTTGTCAGCATGACAGGAACCTTCATTGATACAATAGTTATATGTACACTTACAGGACTTTCCATCGTGCTCACAGGCGCATGGCAGGTTGACGGACTCGAGGGCGTGCAGGTTACTACATACGCATTCCAGAATGGTCTTCCTTTCCCGAAAGAACTATCAGCATTTGTACTTATGCTGTGTCTTGTATTTTTTGCCTTTACAACTATACTCGGTTGGGATTATTATAGTGAGCGGTGCTTAGAGTATTTGAGCGGCGGAAGGATGAAATATGTAATGGTTTATCGCTGGATATATATACTTGCAGTTTTCATCGGACCTTATATGACTGTAAGTGCGGTGTGGACTATCGCTGATATCTTCAATGGTCTCATGGCTCTGCCAAATATGATAGCGCTGTTTGCTCTTAGCGGTGTTGTTGTTAAGGAGACAAAGCATTTCTTCGAGCGACATAGAAATGGAGAAATCGAGGATTAATTATGTTTTATATTTTGCGACATGGAAGAACAGATTGGAATGAGGAGCACAGACTGCAGGGGGAGGTGGATATCCCACTAAACGAAACCGGCAGGCAGATGGCTTACGATGCCGCAGAAAAATATAAGGATATAGACTTTGACATATGCTACTGCTCCCCACTTAAGAGAGCACAGGAGACGGCAAGGATTTTTCTTGCAGACAGAAACCCTGCAGTAGAGATTATCACTGACAACAGGCTTCACGAGATGTGCTTCGGTGATTATGAGGGAGTGAAGAACATCAGGCAAAAGCCCGAATGCCCTGTCTACCTGCTCTTTGAGGAGCCGGAAAAATATGTGGCAAAGGACGGCGCAGAGAGCTTTGAGGAGCTATATCACAGAACAGGCGAGTTTATAGAGCAGGTGCTGAGACCGCAGCTTGAGGCAGGCAAAAATGTGCTTGTCGTGGGACACGGTGCAATGAACTGCAGCATAGTCAATCAGTTTCGCGGCACACCTATAAAGGATTTCTGGAAGGATATGCAGGGAAACTGCGAGCTGCTTAGGGTTGAATAAATTTAGATTATTCTGAATAGTTATATCGTTTGTAATAGATAGGGCATACCGGTTGTGGTGTGCCCTATTGCTGTCAGAAACTAATTTCAATAGCATTTATTTATAAGTAAATGGATATTATATTATAAGTAATACTAAATTGACCACATAGCCTTATGCACGTAAAATAATTTTGTAAATTTTTTATTAAATAAATAAGAGTATAATTATTTGGAGGAACCAATGAAAAAGACAACGAACTCTTCACCTTACCAGTTTGAGGGCAGAATACCTCTGTCTCAGGCTATTCCGCTTGGACTGCAGCATGTTATGGCTATGTTCATCGGAAACCTTACACCTCTTATCATTGTTATGGGAGCATGCGGGCTCACAGCAGACGCTGGCTTTGCGGAGCTTAGAACAGCTCTCTTACAGAATGCAATGATTATCGCAGGTATTGTAACATTAGTACAGATGTTTTCCATCGGACCTGTCGGAGGAAAGGTACCTATCGTTATGGGAACCTCTTCGGGCTTTCTTGGAGTATTAAACAATACAGTTGCAGCGTGTGGCGGCGGAGTTATAGCATATGGAGCTATTATGGGAGCCTGCCTTGTAGGAGGTATCTTCGAGGGCATACTCGGAGCCTTCTTAAAGCCTTTGCGCAAGTTTTTCCCGGCAATCGTTACAGGCTCAGTTGTTATAGCAATCGGACTTTCACTCCTTGGAGTGGGAATCAACTACTTCTGTGGTGGAACAGGCAAAAATGATTACGGCTCACTGCCAAACCTTTTTATTGGAATGGTTGTACTTATAGTAATCGTGCTTCTTAAGCATTTTGCACCGTCGCGCAGTATTTTTTCATCATCTGCCATCCTTTTTGGTATCCTGGCAGGATATGTTGTAGCAATCATTATGACACTTACCATGTCACACACAGGTGTGACCGCTGACGGTGTTAAATACACATACTCATGGGTTGTAAACTTTGATGAGGTTAAAAATGCGGCATGGATAGCAGTTCCAAGCTTTATAGGCTTTGGAAAGCTGTCAGATGTGGGAATTTCCTTCCATGCCAATGCAATCATCCCAATCGGCATCATGTTTATCGTTACTGCAATCGAGACAGTTGGCGATATCTCAGCCTGTGTGGAGGGTGGAATGGACAGAGAGGCTACAGATTCAGAGCTTTCAGGCGGTGTTATCTGTGATGGTCTTGGTTCATCATTTGCAGCGCTTTTCGGAGTACTGCCAAATACCTCATTCTCACAGAATGTAGGTCTTGTTTCAATGACAAAGGTTGTCAATAGATTTGCTATTTCAATGGGAGCTATATTCCTCATTATTTGCGGCTTCTGCCCAAAGATTGGAGCTCTCATGTCAATCATGCCTCAGTCAGTGCTCGGCGGAGCTGCTGTTATGATGTTTGCCTCTATCCTGATTTCGGGAATTGAGCTCATCACAAAGGAGCCAATCGGCAGCCGTGAGATTACAATTATCTCAGTTGCAATCGGTTTAGGCTACGGACTTGGCGCTACAACCGGTGCTACATCACATCTGCCATACTATGTACAGCTTATATTTGGCGGTTCAGGTATCGTGCCTTGCTCACTTTGCGCTATTCTTCTCAATATTATTTTGCCGAAGAAGTCAAAGAACGCGCCATATATGTGGGATATGGATGAGAAAGACGATGTGAAGCGTGTGGATGACTAACGCTTAGGATTTTGAAGCCGTCCGGTGCATTAAGTACACCGGCGGCTTTATTGTTTGTGGGAAAGTATGGAAATATATGGAAAAAGTGATTTCAATAGTGGGCACAGGTGGCAAGACCACACTCGTTCATAAGCTTGCAAGGGAATATCACAGGAGTGGAAAAGGTGTGCTTGTCACAACGACAACGCACATGTATGTCGAAGCTGACACTGACCTATCCTGCGATTTTTTTGCGTTAAGGGATAAAATAATAAAAGATGGATATTGTATGGCGGGACAGAAAATATCTGAACAGAAAATATCAGAACAGTCAAAGCCAAAGATGTGCGGACTGCCGTATGATTTGCTCGATAAACTGATTAAAGACATGCCACAGGCGTTAGATTATGTTATAATCGAAGCAGATGGGGCAAAGCACCATTCCCTCAAATATCCGGCAGCGGATGAGCCGGTCATATATCCGGGTACCACAGATGTTATCATAGTGCTTGGCACATGGGAAAAGGGCAGGTCATGTAAGGACGTTGTATTTCGATATGAGCTTATGCAAAAGGAGCTTGGAACGGCAGAGGATGCAGTGGTTGATGATTCGGTTATAGATACGCTGCGGCAGGTCTATGTCAGAAAGCTGCGCGATAGCGGGTTTGAAGGACGGGTATCGTGCGTTTTTGCGAATGAGCGTGGGTGGTTCTGAATAGTTGCAAATATGGAAATAATAAGGTAACAGGGTAATTAATCAGATGAGCATGAATCAGAGCAATAATCAGATAATAAAGAAAAATTTGTTAATCATATGCCGCGGTGCAGGAGACCTTGCGACCGGCATCATCCACAGACTGCACCGGGCAGGGCATATGGTGATAGCGCTTGAGACAGACTATCCGGCTGCCATACGGCGCCAGGTGTCCTTTTGCGAAGCAGTGTATGATGGGAGCGCAGCTGTAGAGAGTGTGACAGCCAGACTTGTTCCTGCCCTGGCTGATGCGGAGACTGATGCAGAGACATATTCAGAGATAAATGACACACCGGCAGCTCATATTGCATCAGAAAAGTGGGATAGTTCAGCCATCAAAGCTGTGCTTGAAGCCGGAGAGGTCCCGCTTCTTATAGACCCAAAGGGTGAGTCAATTGCACTTTTAAGGCCGGATGTTGTGGTAGATGCCATAATAGCAAAGAAAAATCTGGGTACCACAATTAATATGGCTCCGCTTGTAATAGGAGTAGGCCCGGGCTTTACGGCAGGGCAAGACGTGCATCTGGTGATTGAGTCCATGCGTGGGCACAATCTGGCGCGCATTATTACCGATGGCATGGCACAGCCCAATACAGGGGTTCCGGGAAATATCGCTGGCTTCACAAGTGAGCGTGTGATTCACGCTACGGCGGCAGGATATATTCATGATGTCAGAAAAATCGGAGACATCGTGCAAAAGGGCGATGAGATAGCACGGATATATCCGGATAAAGAAGGCTATGATAATGCATTGTCTGAATATGTCCCTGTGAATGCTACAATTACAGGCATCATACGAGGCCTTATCCGTGAGGGATATTATTTCAGGGAAGGCTTCAAGATAGCGGATATCGACCCGCGCGAGAGTGAGCTCTCAAATTGCTTTACAATCTCTGACAAGGCAAGGAGTATAGCAGGCAGTGTGCTTGAGGCGGTATCGGCATTTGAGCACGGCGTAAAGATTTATTGAATAGTTACAGTGAGGATAAATAGATTGACGCAGGAAAACGAATTAGAAATCAATAATCAGGAACAAAATAAAGGAAAGCTCACACATTTTAATGAGGCAGGGGAAGCTCACATGGTGGATGTGCATGCAAAGGATGACACATACCGCGTGGCGAAAGCCTGTGGCACGATAAAGGTAAATGGAGCCGTATACAGGGCGGTATCTACGGGCACAGCTAAAAAGGGCGATGTGCTGGCAGTGGCGAGAATTGCGGGAATCATGGGCGCAAAGAACAATTCCATGCTTATTCCGCTCTGTCATGCTATTGCCATGACAAAGTGCGATGTTGAGTTTGAGCTGGATGAAAAAAACAGCAGTATCACGGCAATCTGCACGACAGCCTGTGTAGGCAAAACCGGTGTAGAGATGGAGGCCATGACAGGGGTCAGTGTGGCGCTTCTTACCATATATGATATGTGTAAGGCACTGGACCGTGGCATGGAAATCGGGCAGATACATCTGCTGGAAAAATCCGGTGGCAAGAGCGGACACTACGTTAACGTTACTGTTCACAACTAACAATGTGACCGGCAACGATTACAGTCCATTTAAAATGCTGAGAAGTTAAAAATACACAATTAATCAAGGATAACAGGGAGATGTAATGTATACTGTAGGGATTATAACGATAAGCGATAAAGGCGCAGCGGGCCAAAGAGAGGATAAAAGCGGTCCGAAAATAAAGAAACTGCTTCCCAAAGATAAGTATGATGTGATTTCATATAAAATCATACCGGATGAGAGGAAACAGATTGCAGACGAGCTTGTCAGGCTGTGTGATGATGTGAAATGCAATATAGTGCTTACAACCGGAGGCACCGGTTTTTCACCGAGAGATATCACACCGGAAGCTACAATGGATGTTGCAGAGCGTAATGCACCGGGAATCGCTGAGGCACTGAGAGCGTACAGCATGAGTCTTACACCTCGAGCCATGCTTGGCAGAGGAGCTTCAGTAATCAGGAAAAACACACTGATAGTCAATCTGCCCGGCAGTGTGAAGGCTGTGTCGGAGAGCATGGATTTTCTGATGGGAAATATAGAGCATGGACTTGATATTTTACTGCAGTATGACAGTGAGTGTGGCCGGTGACGGAAATGCACGGGGTATGGTTTAGGACAGTAACTATTTACAAAAATAATATTTGGAGTGTGGGATTATATGAAGCTTATGAAGACAACGGAGGCAGTCGGACAGGTGCTCTGCCACGATATCACACAGATTATCCCCGGTGTGAAAAAGGATGCGGTTTTTCGCAAGGGGCATATTATAACAAAAGAGGATATACCGGTGCTGCTTAGCGTCGGAAAAGACACCATATATATATGGGAAAATGATGAGACTATGATGCACGAAAATGAGGCAGCAGAGGTGCTTTATCGTATGAGCGCATGTGGCACAAATAGCAATGAGGCAGAAGTCGAAGGTCATTGTGAAGCCGCAGAATCCGGCGTTTTTGGTGGCACCGCAAGTAAAATGCATCCATCCCCTGTAAAGGAAGGCAAGATAGAGGTGATTGCTGACTGTGACGGACTGCTTAAGGTGGACAGCGAAAAGCTGAAAAAGGTCAACTCCTTTGGTGAAATGATGATAGCCACAAGGCACGGCAATACCACTGTGAAAAAGGGTGATAAGCTCGCCGGAACAAGAATCATACCGCTTGTCATAAAAAAGGATAAGCTAGAGGCGGCTTCGCACATATGCGATGACGGACCGATTCTTGATATAAAGACGTTTGTGGTCAGAAAAGCAGCGATAATCACAACCGGAAACGAAGTGTACCATGGAAGGATACAGGATGCATTTACCCCTGTCATCGAGAAAAAAATAGCAGAGTTTGGTGCACAGATGATGTTTCATGAGGTGTTTGATGATGATGACCAAAAAATAACAGACGGATGCTTACGTGCAATAGAGGCAGGAGCGGAGATTGTATTCTGCACAGGAGGAATGAGCGTGGATCCTGATGATAAAACACCGCTTGCCATAAAAAATACAGGCGCGCGGATTGTGTCGTACGGTTCACCGGTGCTGCCGGGAGCCATGTTTTTGCTGTCGTACTATGATGCAGGTGACAGGCTGGTGCCGATATGTGGACTGCCCGGCTGCGCCATGTACAACAAGCGCACGATATTTGATATTGTATTGCCGAGGCTTATGGCGTGTGATATGATTTTGGCAGATGAGCTTGCCGGACTTGGAGAAGGCGGACTCTGCCTGAATTGTGATGTCTGTACGTTTCCTAACTGCGGTTTCGGGAAGGGCTTTTAATATGCGCGATAGATTTGGCAGAGAGATTGACTACATGCGCATATCGGTGATAGATAGCTGTAATCTGAACTGTTATTATTGCAATCCACATGACAATAATAAAAATTGTCAGGCAATAAATATACTTAGCGTAAAAAATGTGCTTTGCATAGTCCGCGCAGCCACAAGGCTTGGAATCACGCATTTTCGTCTGACAGGCGGTGAGCCGCTTCTGCATCCGCAGATTGATGAGATGGTTTCACAAATCAAAAAGATACCCGGTGTCAGGAGTGTATCGCTCACCACAAACGCAGTACTGCTTGCGCAGCATGCAAAGCAGCTTAAGGAAGCCGGCATAGACAGTATCAATGTGAGCCTGGACACGATAGATGCGTCAGAATATGAACATATCACAAAAAAACCGCTGCTTCATAAAGTGGAGCATGGAATCGATGCCGCCATAGAGTATGGAATAAGAGTGAAAATCAATGTGGTGCTCACACCGCAGACAGATGTGGTGGCTCTCACACGGTATGCTTCAAAAAAAGGCACAGATATCCGTTTTATAGAGATGATGCCGGTAGGTGAAGGGCATACCAACGGAGTCGAGCCGTATAAGAAGGTTATTGGCGCACTTTTAGAAGTATATGGATCTCCTTGCCATATAGATACTGAAAATAGAGAAGAAATTAATTCGGGATATAAGAATCCGGATAACGGCCCGGCAGAGTATTACAGTTTTCATGGACTTGATATCAGAGTAGGGCTGATTCAGGCAATCCATGGGAAGTTCTGCGATACCTGCAACCGCATACGTGTTACGGCTGACGGCAGGCTTATGCCATGCCTGGGAAGCAGCGTGACGATGGATTTAGTACCTGATTCATGTGAATTTACAGATGATTTGGAAAAAGATTTTGTAATAGTTCAGGCACTAAAGGCTGCCATAAAGGCAAAGCCGGGGTGTCACAATTTTAATGATAATGCTGTGACATATATAAAAACTACAGAGACAAAGACTGTGGAGACAAAGGCTACAGAGCTGAAAGCTGCGGAAGTAAATGCAGCAAGAAATATGAGCCGGATAGGAGGCTGATAGCAGATCATGGGAAAGCTTCTTGCAATCAATATAAGCAAAGAGAGAGGAACTGAAAAAAGAGAGGTGCCACAGGCGGAGCTTGTTGCAGCCTATGGCATCATGGGAGATGCACATGCCGGAAAGTGGCACAGGCAGGTCAGCCTGCTTTCCGCAGAGAAAATAGATGCCTTCAGGGCAAGAGGAGCGCAGATAGACAACGGCACATTTGGCGAAAATTTAATTATATCAGGATTTGATTTTAAGAATCTGCCGCTTGGAACACGCTTTTGCATAGGAGATGCTATTCTAGAGATGACGCAGATAGGCAAGCAGTGTCATTCGCATTGTGCTATCTACAAGAGGATGGGCGAGTGCATTATGCCAAAGGAGGGCGTGTTTGCAGTAGTCATAAGAGGCGGTCAGATTCATACCGGTGACGAGGTGAAGCTGATTCCGGCAAACATATATGCTTCGATAAAGGACAGACCGGCGGACAGCCGCTGTGAGCTGTTGACAGTCATAGAAGGAGCACATGCCGGTGAAAAGGCGCTTTATATAGATGGCAGAATAAGAGTGGTATCAGGCAGTGCATGGGCAGATGAAATAAATGACAATGATAATTCCATTGTGATGTTTAAACAGCAGATAGGCAGCAGACCACGCCTCATAATCTGCGGAGGAGGTCATGTATCGGCGGCACTTGTACGCATGGCATCACTTTTGGCCTTTGACATATGGGTGATAGAGGACAGACCTCTGTTTGCCGATAATGCAAAGCGCCAGGGAGCAGACCATGTAATTTGCGGCGATTATAAAAAAACTCTCGCCAGGCTAGAGCCACAGGCGGATGATTACTATGTATGCATGACAAGAGGTCATCGCTTTGATATGGAGTGTCTTACAGAGATATTCAGAAAGCCATACGCCTATGTGGGGATGATGGGCTCAAAGAAAAGAGCTGTCATAGTAAAAAAAGACCTTGAAGAATCGGGATTTTCACAGGAAACAATATCCGGATTACATTCTCCGATAGGCCTTGCAATAGGTGGACAGACACCGGAGGAAATTGC
>ERZ1034691.288-NODE-288-length-40517-cov-8.872547_pt1 | contig 40517 bp, 33 predicted proteins | sample MGYA00520638_ERZ1034691 | MGnify/ENA primary metagenome ERZ1034691 (study PRJEB33766, sample SAMN09781763) | gut metagenome | biome: gut microbiome | host: Homo sapiens | place: Madagascar | study: EMG produced TPA metagenomics assembly of the PRJNA485056 data set... | reverse complement strand
GAATGGTCTGCGAAGCAGACAAGAAGTGCCAAAGGCACGGATTCGTGAGCGTGCAAAAGAAAAACAAGCGACCCCACAGGTGGCATTTTATAAGGAAAGGAGCCGGACATGATTACAATACGTGCCATGGAATTAGAAGATTTTGAAGGAGTACATAAGCTTTGGATGAGCATCAAAGGCTTTGCCATAAGAAGCATCGATGATGCGAAGGAAGGTGTGGAACGCTTCTTAAAAAGAAATCCCGGCATCAGTGTGGTGGCAGAGGAAGACGGCGAAATCGTGGGAGCCATCCTTTGCGGACACGACGGCAGAAGGGGCTGTCTGTACCATGTCTGTGTGAGAGAAGATAAACGAATGAAGGGTATCGGCAAATCCATGGTCGTGTACTGCATGGAGAAGCTGAAGGAAGAAAAAATCAGCAAGGTGTCCCTGATAGCCTTTACCGAAAACGATATCGGCAATGCGTTCTGGAAATGCATCGGCTGGACAAAAAGAAACGATTTGAACTATTATGATTTTGTATTAAATACCGAAAATATTATTGCTTTTAATAAGTAGAAGATTTACCCTGATAGGGAAGTTTGGATATAGAAAGAGAGGAAAAGTCATGAAATTTACAGAAGGCGGCGTGACCGCAGCAAAAGGATTTGAAGCAGCAGGTGCGGAAGCACAGATTAAATATAAAAACAGAATGGATATGGCGCTTGTATACAGCAAGGTTCCCTGCGTGAGCGCCGGTACTTTTACCAGCAACGTGGTAAAGGCAGCGCCCGTTCTCTGGGACAAAAATATCGTGGATACCAAAGAAACCGCACAGGCGGTGGTAGTCAACTCCGGTATTGCCAATGCGTGCACCGGCAAGCAGGGCATGGACATTTGTAAAAAAGAAGCGGAATGTGCGGGCAGACTGCTGGGTATCCCTGCAGATGCGGTACTGGTAGCATCCACCGGCGTTATCGGCATGCAGATTCCCGAAGACAGAATTTGTGCCGGCATTGAGAAACTGGCAGCGGCAAAAACAGATACCCTGAAAGCCGGCAACGATGCCGCAAGAGCCATTATGACCACCGATACGGTATTCAAGGAAGTGGCAGTGGAAATTGAACTTTCCGGCAAAAAAGTAACCCTCGGCGGTATGTGCAAGGGCTCCGGCATGATTCATCCCAATATGTGCACCATGTTAGGCTTTGTTACCACGGATGCCGCAATCAGCAAGGAACTTCTGGTAAAGGCGGTAAAAAAGGATGTGATAGACTCCTTCAACATGATTTCCGTGGACGGCGATACCTCCACCAACGACACCCTTCTGGTGCTGGCAAACGGTATGGCTAAGAACCCTGTGATCACAGAAGAAAATGAGGACTATAAAGTATTCTGCGAAGCCCTCCATGCGGTAACCACCACGCTGGCAAAGAAGATGGCGGGAGACGGCGAAGGCGCCACCGCACTGTTTGAAACGAAGGTCATTCATGCGGATACCAAGCAGAATGCCCGTATTTTAGCAAAATCCGTTATCTGCTCCTCCCTGACCAAGGCGGCGATTTTCGGACATGATGCCAACTGGGGCAGAATTCTCTGTGCCCTTGGCTATTCCGGTGTTAACTTTGACCCGGAAAATGTGGATTTGTTTTTTGAAGCGGAAGGCAAAAAGATGGCAATTTTCAGTAAAGGTGTTGCCTGTGATTACAGCGAGGAAGAAGCCAGCGCCATTTTGTCCTGCAAGGAAGTTACCGCGCTGGTGGACATGCACATGGGCGAGGAAAGCGCTACGGCATGGGGCTGCGATTTGAGCTATGATTATGTAAAGATTAACGCCGATTACCGGTCATAAAAGTTTAGAAAGGATTGGTTTGGAAAAATGGAAGCAAAGGATATGAAAGAAGTTTTACAGAAAGCGGAAGTGCTGATCGAGGCCCTTCCTTACATACAGAAATTCAACCGTAAGATTATCGTTGTGAAATACGGCGGAAGCGCCATGAGCAACGAAGAGCTGCAGAAAAATGTCATCAAGGATGTGACTCTGTTAAAGTTAGTTGGTTTCAAACCCATTATCGTACACGGCGGAGGCAAGGAAATCAGCCGCTGGGTCGGCAAGGTGGGCAAGGAAGCCCAGTTTATCAACGGACTGCGCGTGACCGATGAAGAAACCATGGAAATTGCGGAAATGGTACTGAATAAGGTAAACAAAAGCCTGGTTACCATGGTGGAAGAGCTTGGCGTCAAGGCAGTCGGCTTAAGCGGCAAGGACGGCGGACTCTTAAAGGTAGATAAAAAGTACGCAGACGGAAAAGACATCGGTTATGTGGGAGACATCAAACAGGTTGACCCCACCGTCCTGTATGACCTTCTGGAAAAAGACTTTCTTCCCATCGTGGCGCCCATCGGCCTGGATGACAATTTCAAAACCTACAACATCAATGCGGATGATGCGGCATGCGCCATTGCCAAGGCAGTCGGTGCGGAAAAGCTGGCATTCCTGACGGATATCGAAGGCCTGTACCGTGACATTAACGATAAGTCTTCCTTTATTTCCAGACTGAGTGCGACCCAGGCAGAAGAGCTGATCAACAGCGGACTGATTGGCGGAGGCATGCTGCCAAAACTCGGAAACTGCACTTCCGCTATCCGCAACGGCGTCAACCGTGTGCATATTCTGGACGGACGTATTCCCCACTGCCTGCTTCTGGAAATCTTTACCCAGGGCGGTATCGGAACGGCGATTGTCAAAGACGGGGACATGGCGGAAAACGGCTGGAAAATGCAATAGGACAGAAATGAAGGTTACGGCAGGAAACAGCCGGCGAATGTAATGGGACAGGAATGAAGATTACGGCTGGAAAATGCAATGAGAAAGGAACGAAGATTATGGCAGAAAATCTGACGATGAAGGAATATATCGACGAGGCGGAAAGCGAACTGCTTCACACATACAACCGTTACCAGATTGTGCTGGACAAGGGCGACGGTGTTTATCTGTACGACTATAACGGAAAAAAATACCTGGACTTTGTTTCCGGCATTGCGGTGTTTGCTTTGGGATATCATAACGAAAGCTACAACAATGCCCTGAAGGAGCAGATTGACAAGCTCATTCACACTTCTAACTATTATTACAATGTGCCCGCTATCGAAGCGGCTAAAAAGTTAAAAGCCGTCAGCGGCATGGACAGGGTATTTTTTACCAACTCCGGCGCGGAGGCTATTGAAGGCGCCATCAAGGCAGCCAGAAAATATGCCTACTTAAAAGACGGTACCACCGACCACGAAATCATTGCCATGGAGCATTCCTTCCACGGCAGAACCATGGGAGCGCTTTCCGTAACGGGCAACCCGCATTACAGAGAGGCTTTTGAGCCGGGCATCGGCAACATCCGTTTTGCTACCATGAACGACATTGACAGTGTAAAAGCATTGATTAACGAAAAAACCTGCGCCATTATCATGGAAACGGTACAGGGAGAGGGCGGCATTCATCCGGCGGACGAGGCTTTCTTACGGGAGCTCCGAAAAATCTGCGACGAAAAGGATATTCTGCTTATTTTAGATGAAATCCAGTGCGGCATGGGCAGAACCGGTTACATGTTTGCCTGGCAGAAATACGGCGTAAAGCCGGATATCATGACCACCGCCAAAGCGCTGGGCTGCGGCGTGCCGGTGGGAGCCTTCCTCTTAAATGAAAAAGTGGGAGCACATTCCCTTGCAGCCGGTGACCACGGAACCACCTACGGCGGCAATCCGCTTGTGTGTGCGGCAGTAAACAAAGTGCTTGATTTATTTGAAACGAACCATATAATAGAAAATGTGAGAGAAGTAGCGCCTTATCTGGAAAAGCGTCTGGACGAGCTGAAGGAAAAATACGACTTTATTATTGACAGACGCGGCGAGGGACTGATGCAGGGACTGGAATTTGACAGACCGGTGGCTCCTTATACTAACAGCGCCCTGGACAAGGGACTTATGTTAATCAATGCGGGTCAGAGCATCATCCGTCTGGTACCTCCTCTCATTATAACAAAACAGAACGTGGATGATATGATTGCTGTTCTCGACACTTGTCTTTCCGGGGAGCCGGCATAACATCCTGTTCGGAAGGCTTGGTGATACATGAGAAAGAGACTGCTGGCAGTACTTTTAATTGTCTGCGTGATGGCAGGTATGTTATATTTGGGCAATGAAAACGAATATGTGGGAAAAGAAGAGGAAATTTCCACACTTTTCAGGGATAAAGAGACGATTTACTTCTGGTACTCCGATGAAGCGCTGACGGATTTTATTGCCAGTGCGGCAGTAGCGTTTGGCGAGGAAAAGGACGTGCGTGTGATTCCCGTACTGACTTCGGACAGTGAGTATTTAGAGGCATTAAATCAGGCATCCCTGCATTCCACGCAAATTCCCGATGCCTTTATTTTGAGCAATGACTCATTGGAAAAGGCTTATCTTTCCGGTCTGGCATCCCGTATTACGGATGAAGCGGGCATTTGCAACGAGGACCATTTTCCGGGGACTGCGCTTTCTGCAGTGACCTATAAGGACAAGTTGGTTGCGTACCCGTATTATTATAAAACAAGCGCACTCCTTTACAACAAGACTTATCTGGAAGCCTGGACGGCAGAGCAGCTGCAGAAAGCAGCGGAAGGCGACGGGGAAGAAGCCACGGACGACACCGGTGAGGATGCAGCGGACAATGCGGATGCGTCCGGAGAAGAAGGAGACACCGGGGAAATAGAAGCCACGGAGGATACCCTGACCGTGACACCGGAGCAGCTTGAGGCAGGCATTCCCGCCAATATGGATGAAATGCTTGCGTTTGCGGACAACTATGATGCACCCGAAAATGTAGAAGCGGTACTCCGATGGGATGTTTCCGATATTTTTTACAATTACTTTTTCGTAGGCAATTACATGGTGGTCGGTGGTGAATGCGGCGATGACGAAACGGCTGTTGACATTAACAATGAGGCGGTAAAGCGGTGCCTGGAGGTTTACCAGAACTTAAACCAGTTCTTTTATATTGAGTCGGATTCCGTTTCCTATGAATCCGTGGTGCAGGACTTTATCGACGGTAAAATCGTGTTTACCATTGCTACAACGGATGTGCTGGCAAAGCTAAAACAGGCAAAAGAGGAAGGCACATTCCCGTATGAATACGGAATTGCCATGCTGCCGGGGCCCGGTGCGGAGCTGCAGGCAAAATCCCTTTCCGTTACCAACTGCGTGGTGGTAAACGGCTACTCCGAGCACAGAGAGCTTGCCAATGAATTTGCGGCCTTTTTAACAAACGAATACTACGACAACCTGTATGAGCGTACCGGCAAGGTTTCCGCCAATTTAGCGGCAAATGCGGGCAACGAGGATTTACAGGTATTTATGGAAGAGTACAAACATGCGGGCTCCCTGCCCAAGATGATTGAAACCAGCAACTTCTGGATTCAGCTTGAAATTCTTTTCTCCAAGGTATGGGAAGGGGAAGATGCAGCAGGACTCCTGCAGGAGCTCTCCGATAAGATAACAACGCAGTTGCAGTAAAAAAGACCTGCAAAATAAGTGAAATAGCAGAAAAGACATAAAAAGATACAAATAAGATACACAGGCATGCAAGAATAAAATCCAGTCATGTGCGCATAATGAATATAACAGACATTCATGGGAGGCGCATATGATTGGATTTCTTATTGCCGTGATTTCCGGCTTGCTGATGAGCGTGCAGGGGGTTTTCAATACGCAGGTGACCAAGACCACGGGCATGTGGGTTGCCAATGCTTTTGTGCAGTTTACGGCATTTTTAGTCTGCATCGCCATCTGGGCAATTTCCGACCGGACATCGTTCGGAACCCTTTTGAAAGTGGAGCCGCGGTACATGTTAATCGGCGGCATCTTAGGCGCAGGAATTACTTATACGGTCATCAAGGCAATGGATATGATGGGACCGGCAAAAGCCGTCATGATGATTGTGACGGCACAGATTTTAGTGGCATATCTTATAGAGCTTTTCGGACTTTTCGGTGTGGAAAAACAACCCTTTTCCTGGAGAAAGGTAATAGGCATTCTGCTGGCGGCAGGCGGTATTATTTTGTTCAAATGGGAGTAAATTACCCTTGTAAAAATGAGGCAACTCCATTACAATGATAGCAGTGGTCAAGAGGCATTCCCGGAAAGGGAAGACCATGAAACATTTTATAAGATATTATCTGGCAGCAGGCTTACTTGGCATGACAATTTTGTTTGCAGCGGGCTGCGCCGGACAGAACAACACGACCTATTCCTTAAAAGGGGAACAGCCCCTGGCGGAGGAAGATACATCCGGCGGGGCGGATAGTACGGCACGGAATACCGACAGCACAGTACGGACTGCGGACGCCGCAGCGGAAAGCGATGCTCCGGCGGGGGAAACTGTCAACGCCGCCGCAGAAATCCGGAATGCCGGCAGAGATACCGTTCTGGTACATATTTGCGGAGAAGTGCGGACTCCGGGCGTTTATGAACTGACTGCGGACAGCCGGATTTGTGATGTGCTGCTTTTGGCGGGCGGTTTTACGGCGGATGCCGATACGGAAGCGGTCAACATGGCGGCAGGTATAGAGGACGGCATGCAGATCGTGATTCCCACCGAAACGGACAGGACACAGGAAATGACGGGAAACAGTTCAGACCGGACGGGAGAAACACCAGCCGGGAAAACGGAGAGTCAGCTTGTCAATATCAATACGGCGGATAAGGAGACACTTATGAGTCTGCCGGGTATCGGAGCGGGCAAAGCGGAAGCGGTGATTGCCTACCGGGAAGCGGGCGGCGTATTTAAGGATATCAAAGACATCATGCTGGTGGACGGTATCAAAGAGGGCGTGTATGCCAGAATCAAAGATAAAATATGTGTAAAGTAAAAATATAATAAAGGCGGGAAGAGAAATGGGTAAAAAGGCTTTGGTGGTTGATGATGAAAAACTGATTGTGAAAGGAATCCGGTTCAGTCTGGAGCAGGACAATATGGAAGTGGACTGCGCCTACGACGGAGAGGAAGCGCTGGAGCTGGCGCATAAAAATCAGTACGACATTATTTTGCTGGACGTAATGCTGCCGAAATTGAACGGCTTTGAGGTATGTCAGCAGATTCGTGAATTTTCCGGTGTCCCCATTATCATGCTTACGGCAAAGGGCGATGACATGGACAAAATTCTGGGACTGGAATACGGCGCCGACGATTATATTACCAAGCCTTTCAATATACTGGAAGTGAAAGCGCGCATCAAAGCCATTATCCGCCGTACCGAAGTGAAAAAGCCGAATAAGGAAGACGGTGTGCTGGAAATCGGCTCCTTAAAAATCGACTGCGACGGCAGGAGAGCGTATGTGAACCGCAGGGAAGTGGGACTTACCGCCAAGGAATTTGAAGTGCTGGAGCTTCTTATGCGCAATCCCAACAAGGTATACAGCCGGGAAAAGCTTCTGCAGATGGTATGGGGCAGCGACTACCCGGGCGACGTGCGCACCGTGGATGTCCATATCCGGAGACTGCGTGAAAAAATAGAGGAATGTCCCGGTGAGCCGAAGTTTGTGCACACAAAGTGGGGTGTGGGATACTATTTCATGAACATGGAATAAGACGGCAGGTAACCGCTTTTTAAATGGAGTAAAGAATGTTAAAAAAAATGGGACAATGGGGCAGCAAATTTGTAGAAGGCTGCAAACGAATAAAGGGACTCAGGAGCCTCAGGGCCAGAATATTCGTGATTATTCTGGTTGTGGGATGTCTGCCTGGAGTCCTTCTTCGTTATGGAATTATGCAAAACTATGAGCAGCATGCCATAGAACTGCGGACGAACACCGTGCAGACACAGTTGAAAATCTTGGCCAACCACCTGATACACTACAATTATCTGCAGGATAATTCTTCCGAAGTGATCGGTGCGGAGCTGGACATGCTTTCTAACCTTTACGACGGCCGTGTTATTATCATCGGCGGGAACTTCAAGGTGGTGAAGGATACCTACGGCATCAGCGAGGGTAAAACCATTATTTCCGAGGAGGTTATCCGCTCTTTTGACAACCAGAGCATTTCCAATTATGACAGAAAACACGGCTACATAGAAATGACGACGCCCATTACGGAGACGGTAACGAATGCGACCGACATGGGCGAAAAAGAGGAAATCGTGGTCCGGGGCGTTATGCTGACCAGTATTTCCACGGACAATATTATGGCGACCATGGATGTGCTGAACCGGAAGGCACTGATTTTGGAAGCAATCATGCTTCTGTTTATTCTGGCGGTTGCCATGGTGCTTTCCGATGTGCTGACCCGTCCTTTCTCCCACATTACACAGGCTATTAACGAAGTAAAAGCGGGATATACGGACGAAAAAATTTCGGTTCCCGACTATTCCGAAACCATTCATATCGTGGATGCGTTCAACCAGCTATTAAGCCGTATGAAAGTATTGGACGATTCCCGGCAGGAATTTGTTTCCAACGTGTCCCATGAACTGAAAACCCCGCTGACATCCATGAAGGTTCTGGCGGATTCCCTGCTTGCCCAGCCGGATGCACCGGCGGAAATGTACCGGGAATTTTTACAGGATATTACCGCGGAAATTGACCGTGAAAACCAGATTATCACAGACCTGTTATCTCTGGTGAAAATGGATAAAAAGGCAGTGGATCTGAATGTTTCCGCCGTAAACATCAATGAGCTGACCGAGCTTATCTGCAAACGGCTTCGTCCCATTGCGCGGAAGAAGGATGTGGAAGTGGAATTAACCAGCCTCCGCCCCGTGGTTGCCGAAGTGGATGAAGTGAAAATGACCCTGATTATTTCAAATCTGGTGGAAAATGCCATTAAGTACAATAAGGAGCATGGCTCCGTGAAAATTACGCTGGATGCCGACCATCAGGTATTTACTCTTGAGGTCAAGGATAACGGTATCGGCATTCCGCAGGATTCACTGGATAAAATTTACGAACGTTTTTATCGTGTGGACAAATCCCATTCCCGGGAAATCGGCGGTACGGGCTTAGGTCTTGCCATTACCAAGAATGCGGTACTGATGCACCGCGGTTCCATTACGGTGTCCAGCCTGGAGGGCGAAGGGACCACCTTTTTGGTAAAGATACCGCTGACCCACATCAACTCATAGAAAGGCGAAACGATGAACGGAAAAAATTCTGTTTCTTTGAATAGACCGGCACACCGGAAAAGCTTTCTTTTCAGAGTAATTGCTTTTTTGTGCAGCTTTGCTCTACTGTTGCCGGGCTGCAACCGTCCGGAGGAAAGAAAGGACGGCAGTGCCAGGGATATTTACTATATCAATACATCGGTAACGGGGTTGGAGCCGCATGAAAAGGAAATTTCGGCGAGAAAGCCGGATGAGCAGCTTGCGGAAATGATGGAGCTGCTGGCTCAGGCGCCGGATAAGATGGATTACAAAGCGCCCCTGCAGATGGGCTTTGAGGTGCTTTCCTGCAAAATCGATGAAGGAAGAGTGCTGATAGATGTCAGTGACTCTTATACCGCCATGCCCGCCACTACGGAAATCCTGGTGCGTGCGGCGCTGGTGCGGACGGTTACGCAGATTGACGATATCAAATATGTTATTATCACGGTGAACGGCAAGCAGTTGTACGACAATCTTGGTAACGTGGTGGGGCTTCTTTCGGCAGACCAGTTTATCGATAATGCCGGTGACGAAATCAATGCTTACGAAAAAGTCCGGCTGAAGCTTTATTTTGCCAATGCGGATGGCACGGGACTGATTGCCACCAGCCGCACGATTGCCTACAATACCAACATTTCCATAGAAAAACTGGTGGTGGAGCAGTTACTTGCCGGTCCCAATGAGGACGTGGCGGATGTAGCATTTCCGACTATCAACCCCAATGCCAAGCTGGTCAGCATTTCCGTTAAGGACGGCATCTGCTATGTAAACTTTGACGAAAATTTCCTGACACAGGTTTATAATGTTTCCACGGATGTGGCGATTTATTCCGTGGTCAATTCCCTGGTAGAGCTTACCAACGTCAACAAGGTACAGATTACCGTAAACGGCGAAACCAACATCATGTTCCGCGAGAGTGTAAGCTTAAGTACCGTGTTTGAACGCAACCTTAATATTGTAACGACAGCGGAGTAGGTGATTTTATCGTATTCAGAATTCATGCAGCGCCGCCCCAAATCCGGCGGCCGCTGTGTCTTTTTCAAATCTTTCTCATTCTGTTATTAACTCTGTATTCTTTTATTTTCTCATCCCGATTTCCAATCGAATATGAAAACGCGGCAGACAGGCAGGTGGAGCTTGCGGGAATTGTTGCCGGTAAAGTCTTAAAGCAAAGCAAAACCGATGTCCGGACCTATCTGCTGGTAAAAACAGAAAAGTGGCAATTTAGCGGTGGGCAGTCGGAGACACTTCCTGCAAAAGGGTATGTATTATGTGCCGTGGAAGGTAGAATAGGGAAAATGGGGACACTCCAGGCAAAAGGCAATGTACTTTCCAATGTGAAAACGGAGGCAGGACAAACGGAGCGCAACGTTTCAGGAAGGCAAGGAACTTCATCCCAAGACGGTTTGCCTTCCATAGGGAGCAGGGTGCGGATTTCCGGCAGCTTTTCCCTATACACGGAGGCAACCAACATAGGGCAGTTCGATGCAAGAAACTATTATGCTGCCCGGAAAATATACGGGCAGGTAAAGAAAGCTACCATTGTATACACAGAACCTCCGAATATAACCGGCAGGGGGAAGGAATGCCTGTGGCAGCTTCGCCGGCATCTGGCGGAAACGTTTCTGGAAGTTTACGGAGAAGAAAACGGAGCTCTGCTTGCCGCCATGCTTCTTGGAGAACGGACATTTCTTTCGGAAGAAACCCAGAATCTTTACAAAGCGGCAGGCGCCCTTCATGTCATTGCCGTATCCGGTCTCCATATCAGCCTTTTAGGGCTGGGGCTGTATCGCCTGCTGCGCAGGATATTTGATGCGCAGGCACCGGCAGCGGTTATCAGTGTTCTTTGCATGGCAGCATATGTTTTTCTGGTAGGAAATCCTCCTTCAGCAGTACGGGCATTTATTATGTTTGCCATGGGACTGCTTGCCGGATACTGGAAACGGACCCTTGACACACCAACGGCTCTTTCCCTTAGCGCCGCAATTATCTTAATGGGAAATCCCTTCTATATAGGGCAATCCTCATTTCTTTTATCTTTTTTAGCTATTCTTGCCATATCGGTCTTTCAACCGGCACTTAAAGAATGTCTGGCACTCATAAATCCGTACCATTTCCCACTTTTCCGTCTTTTGGGCTCAAGGAAGTTTTGGAGATTACATCCTTTGGGCTCAAGGCGGGCTTGGAGATTACATCTTTTGGACTCAAGGAAGTTTTGGAGATTACATCTTTTGGGCTCAAGGCGGGCTTGGAGATTACATCTTTTGGACTCAAGGAAGTTTTGGAGATTACGGCATTTGGACCCGCAGAAGGTTACGGGGGGCTGTCATGAGCTCCTGAAAAAAGCAGGCAATGGACTGCAGAGTTCTTTTTCTGTATGGATAGTGACCCTTCCGGTACAGCTCTTTTTCTTTTCTGAAGTCTCTCTTTTCGGTATTTTCTTTAATCTTCTGATAATTCCGCTTATGGGTGTCATTCTGTTACTGGGAATAGCAGGCCTTTTTCTGAAAGAAATTTTTCACCTTTTCACTTTTTTAACGGGCAGTGTTTTAACGGGTTGGGAAATAACGGTTATAAGCATCTGCAGATATGCGGAGGGGCTTTTCTTTGCCGTTATCAAGGCAGGCGGCAGTCTGGCGGACAGACTTTCGTTTACAATGTGGATGCCGGGAAAGCCGGCATATGGAAAAATGTTGCTTGCCTTTTGTTTGCTGCTTTTATTCTGTTTGCTTGGAAACCTGTCCGAAAACGGGCGGACCTTTCCTGAAAAGTTTTGGAAATACCGGTTAGGAATTTTGCTGGGAGTAATTCTTTTGCTTGCCAGATATCCGTCTCACAATCTGCAGATTACGTTTCTGGATGTGGGGCAGGGGGATGGTATCTGCATGGAACTGCCGGATGGCAGGGTATACCTGATGGACGGCGGAAGCAGTGATGTGTCAAAGATAGGAAACTACCGGCTTGTTCCGTTCCTGAAGGCGAAAGGAATACGAAAAATAGATGCTGTTTTCTTGAGCCACGGGGATGCGGACCACATAAACGGTATCGCAGAGCTTCTGGAAGAAAAGCAGATGTCCATAGACTGTATTTGTCTGCCCGCGGGAGCGGAGCAGGAGGAGTTTGTGGAAATAAGAGACCTTGCCCGGGCACGGAATATTTCCGTAAGGACAATACAGGCGGGAGATTTCTGGGAGAACAACGGGGCAAAGTTTTGGTGCTTAAATCCGGCGGACGTGACGGAAAGCGGGAATGCAGCATCCATGGTTCTTTACATGGAATATGAGAATTTTTCCATGCTTCTTACAGGGGATCTGGAGGGTGAGGGAGAAAAGAGTGTGGCGGCTTTATTGAGGTCAAATGCCATTACCGGTATCTCGGTTTTGAAAGTGGCGCACCATGGTTCTAAAAATTCTACCAAAGAAGAATTTCTGCGGCAGTGCTGTCCTGCAGTTGCGGTTATCTCCTGCGGCGAGCACAACACCTATGGGCATCCTCACAAAGAAACCCTGGAAAGACTTAACGATATGGGAACCGCCGTTTACCGGACCGACTGCAGCGGCGCCGTACAGATAACAGTGAGCGGAAGCCGCATGAAGGTGACGGAATACAGAAGGAGGTGATGAAAAAACTTAAATTGGGTATATGGAACAAAAATGAGCCTGTATACCCAAAGAATTTCAAGCAAATGGGTACAGAGAGAAAAAACAATCCTGTATACCCAAAGAATTTCAAGCGAATGGGTACAGAGAGAAAAAATCCTGTATACCCAAAGAATTTCAAGCGAATGGGTACAGAGAGAAAAAACAATCCTGTATACCCAAAGAATTTCAAGCAAATGGGTACAGAGAGAAAAAACAATCCCCTATACCCAAAAAACTACAAGCAAATGGGTACAGAGAGAAAAAACAATCCTCCATACCCAAACACCTCAAAACAAATGGGTATAGCGAGAGAAAACAAACAGCAGTACCCAGCAATACATAAACAATTAAAGAGAAAGACACAGCCGAGATTGCATGGCTGGTTGAGGAGAAAAAGTGTTTAATAATTATGAACAAATAAAAAGAAGAATCGATAGTATTCAGGAGGAATTAAAACATATTGAGAAATTAAAGAAGGAATTTCCCAAAGAGAATCTGATATGTGCGAAAAACAATCAATATTATAAATGGTACCTGAAATCAGAGGCAGGAACAACGTATCTTCCCAAACAAAATAAAGATACGGCACAAAAATTAGCATTAAAGAAATACTATCAATTACGGGAAAACGAATTGAAAGTGGAATTAGAGGCATGTAGGGCATATATGAAAAAAGTAAAGTTTTACAATGAAAAAGCAGATGATTTATTGGAGCATGAAGAATACAGCAAGCTTTTAGGGCAGTCTGTATACTCCGTAAAACAAGAATTACAGGAATGGATGGCGGAAGAATACGACAGATGCCGAATTCACCCGGAAAATCTTATAGTAAAGGCAACCCGGGGAAAATATGTAAGGTCAAAATCGGAGGCTATCATTGATAAGTTATTGTTTGATGCAGGAATTCCTTTTCGGTATGAAGACAAACTGGTTTTAGGGGATAATACGATTTATCCTGATTTTACGGTAAGGCATCCCCGGACAGCAGAATACTATTATTGGGAGCATTTTGGATTGCTGGACGATCCCAAATATGTAAGTGAGTCGGTATGCAGAAAAATCAAACTGTATTCGGATAATGGAATTATACCCTCGGTAAAAATGATTTTTACATTTGAAACGAAAAGTCACCCATTAAGCATTGAAACTGTGGAACGAATTATCCGGGAATATTTTTTATAAGGTGCCTCCGTTTATTTTCCGACCGCATAGTATAGCCCTCTTTGCAAACATCCGGTCAGGTGGTAAAATAAAAAGGAAAAAACAATCGAAGGCAGGGGATTACCATGTGGTTATTGTATGCTTTTTTGTCGGCGTTTTTTGCCGGATTAACCTCCATTCTGGCAAAGTGCGGTATCAAGAAAACGGATTCCGGTGTGGCAACGGCAATCCGGACAATAGTAGTTCTGATTTTTTCCTGGATAATGGTGTTTATAGTGGGGGCACAGGGAGAAATAGGAAACATTACCATGAAAACATGGATATTCCTGATCTTATCCGGTTTAGCGACAGGAGCCTCCTGGCTCTGTTATTTCAGGGCGCTGCAGATAGGGGATGTAAATAAAGTCGTGCCGATTGACAAATCAAGCACCATTCTGTCCATTTTGCTTGCTGTGATTTTGTTCCGGGAGAGCATCAGCATACAAAAAATGATTTTCGTAATCATGATTGCTGTGGGAACCTTTCTTATGATAACAAAAAAGAAAGAGAAGACGGAAGCTGGGCAGTCAGAAAACACACGGACGAATGAAGAAAACTTGCAAAACATTCCAGCCATACAAAAAAATCCGGAACGAAAAACAAAATGGCAGGGCGGCTGGCTGGTTTATGCGGTTCTGTCCGCTGTATTTGCCAGCCTGACATCCATTCTCGGAAAAATCGGTGTGGAGGGTATCCATTCCAATCTGGGAACGGCAATCCGTACCGTGGTGGTTCTGATAATGGCATGGGTGGTTGTTTTTGTGACCGGAAAACAGGAAACGGTAAAAAATATCGAAAAGAAGGAAATGGGATTTATCTGCCTGTCCGGTCTTGCTACGGGAGCTTCCTGGCTCTGCTATTACAAGGCGCTCAAAGACGGTGTGGCGAGTGTTGTCATTTCAGTGGATAAATTAAGCATGCTAATTGCCATTGCTTTTTCCTACCTTGTTTTTAAGGAAAAGCTGACGGGAAAAGCACTGGCGGGACTTGCTCTGATTACAGCGGGGACACTCCTTATGGTGGTCTTTCCCTGAAACGAGGTACGAAGGGTGAACAGCGATAAAAGAGGAACAACCGGGCAACAGCATGATATAAGCAGAAGCGAAGAAAACAACCGGGCAACAGCATGATATAAACAGTTGCAAAAGTAGAAGATAACGGAAGGAGAAACACATGAGAACAGGAAATGAGAGAAAGAAAATCGTAAAGGAACTGCTGGACGTAACGGACAAGGAATTTACGGACGAAGAGCTGATACATGAACTGATAGCCACGAACATTACCATGGATAATAAGAAAGAGGAAAAACTGTCCCTCGGGCAGAGGGCGTCCGATGCCGTGGCAAAGTTTGCGGGAAGCTGGGCATTTATATTCAGCTTTATAGCGGTGATGTTAATCTGGATGATTGTCAATCTGCTACTGGCATCCAGGGCATTTGATGCCTATCCGTTTATTCTGCTAAATCTGGTGTTATCCTGCATTGCAGCCGTACAGGCGCCCCTTATTATGATGAGTCAGAACAGACAGGAAGCAAAGGACAGGGAACGGGCGGAAAACGATTACAAGGTCAATCTGAAAAACGAACTGATTATTGATGATCTGCACAGGAAGATGGATCTGATTCTGGAAAACCAGCGAAAGCTGAACCGCAGACTGGATGAGTGGGAACAAAAACAGTAGCAGCATAAAAAGTGACCGAAAAATCTTGTCACTGAAAAAAAGTTGTGTTATAGTACGGTTAGACGAGGACAACCGACATGAAACAGTTGCCCATCTGCAGAACCAAGGAGGAGATTGTTATGTTTAAGTATTTGAAAAAAATGGATAAAAAAGCAACCGGACTTTTCGCAGCAGGCGTACTGTTCGGAACAGCCGGCATTAAAATTCTTTCCAGCAGGGATGCAAAAAAGTTTTACACACAGTGTACTGCAGCTGTTCTTCGTGCTAAGGAATGCGTGATGAAAACCGTCAGCACCGTACAGGAAAATGCAGAAGACATCTACGCAGGAGCTAAACAGATTAACGAAGACAGAGCTGCAGCGGAAGAAGAATTTATTTCAGAGGATGAATTTGAAGACGAAGAAGAGGCTGTTGAAGAAAATCCTGATAAAACAGAAGCAAAAGACGCTGAATAAAACCAAAAAGATGCCTGCAGGATCGCCTGCAGGTGTTTCTTTTTGCTTTAGTGGAATTATGTCGCTGAAGCGGTCCGCCGCAGGCGGAAAACAAACAAGGAGAAGTTCTGTGTCGGGCAGGCGTAAAGATATGGAAAGTGGGATGAAAAACAATGCGGTTTGTTTTGAAACATGAAATCAAAGGCAGAATGAGACTTCATGCCGTACAGAATAGAATGAGCTTTGCACAGGCGGATACCCTGCAGTATTATTTAGAGCAGCAGGACATGATAGAGTCCGTCAAAGTCAACGAGCGCACCTGCGATGTCGTGATAACATATACCGGCAGCAGGGAAGGCGTTATTTCTATAGTAAAGAAGTTTTCTTATAAAAAAACACAGGCACCGGCCGAATACATTAAGAATTCCGGCAGAGCATTAAACCATGAATACTGGGACAGACTGGTGGAAAAGGTAGTGCTTCACTACGGCAACAAAATTTTCCTGCCCATGCCGGTGCGGACGGTGATTACGACCGTGAAATCCGTAAAATACATCTGGAACGGTCTATGTACGCTGTGCAGAGGTAAGATTGAAGTGCCGGTACTGGATGCAACGGCTATCGGCGTTTCCGTTTTCAGGGGCGATATTTCCACGGCGGGTTCCGTCATGTTCTTACTCGGTGTGGGTGAAATTTTAGAGGAATGGACCCACAAGAAGTCCGTAGGCGACCTTGCCAGAAGTATGTCCTTAAATGTGGGAAAAGTATGGCTTGTAAAGGACGGACAGGAGATACAGGTAGCTGCCAATCTGATAAAGCCGGGTGATTTTGTCCGCGTGCATATGGGCAATGTCATACCGTTTGACGGTGAGGTAACGGAAGGAGAAGCCATGGTAAATCAGGCATCCCTTACCGGCGAGTCCGTGCCCGTTGCCAAAAAGGCGGGCGTGACGGTTTATGCCGGAACCGTTGTGGAAGAGGGGGAAATTACCCTTTGCGTCAAAGAGGCAAACGGCTCCAGCAAATACGAAAAGATTATGACTATGATAGAGGAGTCCGAAAAACTGAAATCCTCCCTGGAAAGCAAGGCGGAGCATTTAGCGGACAGACTGGTGCCCTATACCTTCTTAGGCACCGGACTGGTATGGCTTTTTACCGGAAATGTGACGAAGACCATTTCCGTGCTGATGGTGGATTTTTCCTGTGCACTGAAGCTGGCAATGCCATTGACCGTGCTTTCCGCTATCCGGGAGGGCAGCAGCCATGATATGACCGTAAAAGGCGGCAAATATCTGGAAGCCATGTCGGAAGCAACCACCATTGTATTTGATAAAACGGGAACCCTTACCAAGGCACAGCCGACCGTGGTGGACGTGGTTTCCTTTGACGGACAGGAGCCGGGCGAACTCTTGAAAATCGCAGCCTGCTTAGAGGAACATTTCCCTCATTCCATGGCGAAAGCAGTGGTGAGAGCGGCAGCCGACAAGCATCTGGAGCACGAGGAAATGCACTCTAAGGTGGAATACATTGTGGCGCATGGTATTTCTTCCCACATCGGAGAAAAGAAAGTAATTATAGGCAGCTACCACTTTGTGTTTGAAGACGAAGGGGCAAAGATTCCCGAGGGTAAAGAAGCATTGTTTGAAGCATTGCCTGCGGAGTATTCCCATTTGTATATGGCAATTGACAATTCCCTGGCAGCTGTTATTTCCATCGAGGACCCGTTGAGGAAGGAAGCATCCGAAGTCATCCGCAGCTTAAAGAAGCTGGGCTTTGAAAAGGTGGTCATGATGACCGGCGACAGTGACAGAATTGCCCGTAATATTGCGGACAAGGTCGGTGTGGATGAATATTATTCGGAAGTACTGCCCGAAGATAAGGCACGCTTTGTGGCGAAGGAAAAAGAAGGCGGCAGGAAGGTAGTCATGATTGGGGACGGCATCAACGATTCCCCGGCGCTTTCCGAGGCAGATGTGGGCATTGCCATCAGTGACGGGGCCGAAATTGCAAGGGAAATTGCGGATGTGACTGTCGGAGCGGATAGCCTTGAAGAAATCCTGACACTGAAACGGTTAAGCGATGCCATGATGAAGCGAATCCACAAGAATTACCGAATGATAGTCGGCATCAACACGGCACTGATTGTGCTGGGCGTAGCCGGTATTTTCCCGCCGACCACTTCGGCTCTTCTGCATAATACTTCCACTATTTTCATCAGCTTAAAGAGCATGAAAAATCTGCTGAAGGATGAAGAAAACAAGTAAGTTCCGCAGCCGAAGGCACAATAAATTTTTTTTATCCCTAAAGTTAATTCTTTTTTTTACGATATATACTATGTGAGAACAGAAAAGGTATGCGTAGAGAAAGGAGGAGACCGGTATGCGTATTGAAGCATATAATCAGGTACAGCAGTTGTATCAGACCAAAAGACCGTCCCGTATCAAGGGCAGCATGGGTGTGACAGGTACCGACACCGTACAGATCAGCAGCATGGGAAAGGATTTCCAGACTGCAAAGACGGCTGTCAAGGCAGCACCTGACGTCAGGGAAGACGTGACGGCTCCGATTAAAGCAAGCATAAACAGCGGCACTTATGAAGTGAGCAGTGAAAGCTTTGCTGAAAAGTTACTGAAAAAATATGAAGAAACGAGGTAATTCCGGTGGCCAGTCTTATTGAAAACCTGATAAGTGTATTAGAGGGCGAAGCAGCAGAGTACGACAAGCTGCTGGAATTATCGACCAGAAAAACACCGGTGATTGTAGCCGGCAATCTGGAAGAATTACAGCGCATCACGGATGATGAGCAGGAAGTGGTAAACCGCATTAACCGCCTCGACAATGAAAGAAGCGAAGTGATGACGGACATTGCCAACGTTATGAACAGGGATGTCAAAACTTTAAAATTAGCGACACTCGTAGAGCTTTTAAGTCAGAGACCGCAGGAAAGCAGGCGGCTTGCAGAGGTGCATGACCGGTTAAAAAGCGTGACCGGCAGCATGCAGAGAGTGAATGAGCAGAACAAAGAGCTGATTGCCCATTCTTTGGAAATGATTGACTTTGATCTGAATCTTCTGCAGGCAATGAAAGCAGCACCGGAAACGGCAAATTACGACCGCGGTGCCCACAATGCCGGCGGACTGATGGGAAGCGACAGGGGAAGCTTTGATGCCAAGAGCTGATGAAGAAAGAGAAAGAAGCCGGTGACGGTGTTCCCTTTGTTATGCTTCATCAGATGCTGTGCATAGCATGAGGTGATTTTTATGCCACTGATGGGTAGTTTATATATAGGTGCATCCGGTCTGCAGTCCGGACAGAATGCATTAAATACAACAGCACACAATCTTACAAACATAGATACAACAGGGTTTACCAGACAGCAGACCCTGCTTTCTTCCAAACGGTATATTACCATTTCCAAAAACCCCGCCGCTGTTTCCGACCAACAATACGGTATCGGGGTAAATTTGTCTGCGGTAAGACAGGTAAGGGATTATTTTCTGGATCAGACCTATCGCAAGGAATCCGGCAGAAGTACGTTTTATGAAGCATCCACCGATGTTCTCGGCGAAGTGGAAAATGTGCTCGGCGAGCTGAACGGTGAGGATTTCCAGACATCCTTAACGAACCTCTGGACAGCCGTCCAGGAGCTTTCCAAGGATCCTTCCAGCTCAGTTACACAGGGGCTTCTGGTACAGCGCTCTGCAGAATTCATCAACAGAGCCAATGCGGTTTATCAGGATCTTACCAATTACCAAGACAATCTGAACAAACAAATCAAAGAGAAAGTTACCACCATCAATCAATACGGAAAACAGATACAGGCGTTGAACGACCAGATTCGGAAAATCGAATGCGGCGGTATTGAGCATGCCAACGACCTTCGGGATACCAGAAACCAGATTCTGGATGAGCTGGGTAAGCTCTGCAAAATGACCTATTCCGAAGACTCCACGGGAAATGTATCGGTACGGATTGAAAATTCCGATTTTGTACGAGGCGACCTGTTTTATGAAATAGGTCTGGATGCCAGCGATGCTACCGGATTCTATACGCCGTTCTGGATAAAGGACGCAGAGTACACCGTATTGGCGGACGGTACGAAAAAATATAATATCGAGGGTGCGGAGGTTTTCAATTTAGACCAGACGGTCTCCTCTTCCCTGGATACGGATATCGGCGGACTGAAAGCGCTGCTTCTGGCAAGAGGCGACCACAGATCCAATTACACCGATATAAACAACAATTACGACAGTATTTCCCAGTCCATTGTGATGAATGTGCAGGCGGAGTTCGATCAGATGATTCATAGTGTGACAACCAGGATAAACGGTATCCTCGCAGAGGTTTACGACCCTTCCAGAGGTTATATGTGTGACAAGGACGGCAGTCCCCTGCAGCTTTTCCAGAAGGTTACCACGGACGGTTACGAAAAGGTAACGGATGCCGGCGGCAATGTAACATGGAAATATGCGGAGGAGGATCCGACCCGCACGGACACCTTATATACACTGGGCAATCTGCAGGTCAATGCGAACCTGTTAAGAGAGCCGTCCATGCTGAGTTTCAAAAAGGCAGACGGTTCCGCCGATTACGATACAACGGACAAACTGAAAGCGGCTTTTACGGATGAAAGCTATACATTAAATCCCAATGTTCTTAAGAAAACCACATTCGTGGACTATTATAAGGATCTGGTTTCCCAGGTAGCCAATACCGGTTCGGCATTCCGGAATATTTACGAAAACCAGCAGACGACCGTGGAAGCCACCTACAATGCCAGAGAGCAGATTGTGGGCGTTTCTTCCGAAGAAGAGCTCTCCAATATGATTCGTTTTCAGAACGCCTATAATGCATCCAGCCGTTATATTAACGTAATCAACGAGCTTTTGGAGCACATTATTTCCACACTGGCAGTATAGTACAGATTAAAAGAAGGGAGGCATCGGGATGCCATCACAGTTTTTCGGATTGAATATTGCATACAAAGGTCTGCTGGCCTCCAATGCATCGCTGAATACTACATACAACAACATTTCAAACGAACAGACGGAAGGCTACAGCAGACAGCAGGCAGTGCAGCAGGCAAGCCCCGCTATCCGCGTATTCCAGACCTATGGATGTGCCGGTTCCGGTGTAGATACGGTTTCCATTGAAAGAGTCCGGAATGAGTTTTACGACCGCAAGTACTGGAATGCCAATACCAGCTACGGCGAATACAATATGAAGCAGTATTACATGGCGCAGATGGAAACGTACTTTAAGGATGACAGTACGACCATGCCGGGTTTCAAGACCATTTTTGATGAGTTTGCTGTAAAAGGGTTGCAGGCAGTGCTTACCAATCCCTCCAGCGCAGATACGAAAACCCAGTTCATTGGTTATGCCGAGAGTCTTACCACCTATTTTAACGGTATGGCAGGCAATCTGGAAACCATGCAGAAGGATGCCAACGATGAAATCAAATCCAAGATAGAGGAAATCAATTCCATTTCCAGTGAAATTGCTACCTTAAATAAACAGATAAATGTCATTGAGCTGACCGGCAGCAAGGCAAATGAGCTGCGTGACAGAAGAACGCTTCTTTTGGACCAGCTTTCGGAAATTGCTTCCATTACAACGGAGGAGTACCCGATTGTGGATGCCAACAACCCGGAAAGAGAGACCGGAGCCCACCGCTTTATCATCAGAATTAACGGCGGTCAGGTGCTGGTGGACGGCAACGACAGCAGACAGCTTGCCTGCGTGGCAAGAACTACCTATGAAAAGGTAAACCAGACCGATATTGACGGTCTTTACAATGTAATCTGGACGGACGGACAGGAGTTTAACCTGTATGACAGAACCCTGGGCGGAAGCCTGCAGGGACTGGTGGAAATGCGCGACGGCAATAATATCGAGAGTTTTTCCGGTACGGTGACGGCTACCGGCAAGAAGGATGTAACGGACGATAAAGGTGTCACAAAGTCCCACGATACCGTGACGGTAGAGGTAACAAAAGCATATCTGAAGGATCTGAATAAGTGTAATCTTTCCGACAACGGCGGCAAAATCAAATTAGGAAATCAGGTGTTTTATTATGATTCCTGGTCCTATACCTGCAGCTATGACGCTAACGGAGAGCCGGCGTATTCCTACACCTTCGTGATTTCCGATGAAACCTTAAATGACAGAAATCTGACAAACGACAGAGTGGGTATGTCTGCATCGGTGGGAGAAAGCATTGATTATCAGGGCATTCCCTATTACATGCAGCAGATGAATGAATGGGTCCGCACCTTTTCCCAGAAGTTCAACGACATTCTGAACAGCGGTTACGACGCATACGGCGCAAGCGGCAACAATCTGTTTTCCGCGGACCATGCAACGGACGGAGAACAGTATGCGTTTGACAAGGCATTCCGCTATGATTTGCAGAAGGACGGCACCATGACTGTGGATATGACGGATGACAGCTACCACAGGATGACTGCCAAGAATTTCAATATCCTGAAGGCTATGGTGGATGACTGCAACCTGCTTGCCACCAAGAAAAAAGCATCCGACGGTGTGGAGCAGAGCGACCTTCTGAATGAAATCAAGGACATGATGAACGATAAGGACAAGATGGGATTTCGCGGCAGCACAGCCGGAGAGTTTTTACAGTGTGTACTTTCCGATGTGGCGTTAAATGCCAGCAATGCCAATACGTTCTACAAGAACTATAAAAATATTGCGGGAAGCATTGATACCCAGAGAACTTCCATTTCCGGCGTGGACGGTGATGAAGAAGCCATCAATCTGGTAAAATACCAGAACGGTTACAATTTAGCTTCCAAAATGGTGCAGACACTGACGGAAATCTATGACCGGCTGATTTTACAGACAGGCGTATAAGGAAGTGCCGGATAAATAAAGGACATTACGCCTGCTGATTACGGAAGGACAGGAAAATTATGAGAATTACAAACAAAATCATGCAGAACAACAGCCTTAGCAACATCAATATGAATAAGGTGCTGGAAGATAAACTGAATACACAGATGTCTACCAAGAAGAAAATCACAAAGCCTTCCGACGACCCCGTTATTGCCATCCGTGCGCTGCGTCTGCGCGGAAACGTAACGGAAGTGACACAGTATTATAAGAAAAACATTCCTGATGCCAACAGCTGGCTGGAGGTAACGGAGGGCGCTCTTAAAAAGACATCCGATATTATCACCAATATGATTGGACAGGTGACAAAGGGCGCCAACGGCGACCAGCCCTCCGATGTGCGGGAGATTATTTTAGAGCAGCTCAAAGCATTGCGGAATGAAGTATATTCCACGGCGGATGTGGACTATGCCGGCAGATATGTGTTTGCCGGATACCGGACCGATACATCCATCAGCTTTATTGCGGCGGAAAAGAAGGAGTACACCATTACCGAACAGCTTGATACCTCCGCCATGGATGATGTGACCTACATCAAGACCACGGCGACCAATGCAGCCGGCGACACGGTGGACATCAACGACATCAATTCCACAAACTACAACAATATTGATGTTTCCGAAAATGACATTACCTCATCCGCCGTACACAGAATTCGTTTATCCTATGACAACTTAAGCGACGGCATGGTGCCGGCTCTTACCAGAGTAACCGGTAAGGATGCGGACGGCAATATTACCACCGAGGAGATTGTGCCGGCAGCCAATGTGGAAACCGTGTCGTACCATGCGTCTCCTTCCGCCTATGAACTGGTGGCACAGAATCCGGATAAGGTTTATTTCATTCCCGAAACCGGTGAAATGCTTCTGGGAGATAATGTTTACCGGACCATGTCGGCCTATAAGGATGATGCCACCACGGCAACCGTGAATGAAGGAGAAATCCGCATCACGTATCAGAAGAATGAATGGCTGAAGGGAGATTTACGTCCCGAACATTATTTTGCCTGCACATCCACGGATGACAACGGTGTGACAACCGATTACAATCAGGAGTACCTTGACGGCTCCGATGTGGAAAAACAGGTTATCGAATATGATGTAGGCTTCAATCAGACCATCCGTGTCAATACCACGGCAGACGAGGTATTTAAGCCCGGAATCGGCAGGGAAACAGATGATTTAGTCCGTGCACTGGAAGATGTGCAGAGTCTGGAAAAGGTAGTCGGCAATTTAGACACCATGGTGAAGAGCGAAACGGACGAAACCAGGAAAGCCACGCTGCAGAAACGACTGGATGCGGCAAACAAAGCGCTTACCTTATCCAAGGACAAGATGCAGAAAATGTTTGAAAGCGGACTGACAGCCATGCAGGGATATCTGGATGCCAACAATCTGGCAATTACCCAGTGCGGTACCAGAGGCTCCAAGCTTGAGCTGATTGAAAACCGTATGAAGGATCAGAAGACGACCTTTGAAACCCTGCAGTCCGAAAACGAAGATATCGATATCGAAGAAGCAACCATTCAGATGAAGGGAGCCCAGCTCACTTATACGGCATCCCTTATGGCAGCCAGCAAAATTTTGCAGACCAACCTGCTGTCATATCTGTAAGGCATAAATGGGGTTATGGGGCAGAAGGCTGCCCATGACGGAAAATGGGGTTCCACCCACAAAAGAAAGGATGGAGAGTATGAGAGTAAACACAAGAATTTTTGGGGAAGTTGAAATTGAAGAAGAAAAGCTGATTACGTTTCCAGACGGTATTATCGGATTTCCGGATTTACAGAAATTCGCTTTGATTTATGATGAAGAAAAGGGTGTGCATGCCGGTATCCGCTGGCTGCAGTCCATGGAAGAGCCGGGCTTTGCCCTGCCGGTTATGGATCCGCTGGCCGTTTCCGCCGAGTACAACCCGGAGGTGGAAGACGCCCTGCTCAGTGAACTGGGAGAAATCAGGGACGAAGACCTTCTGGTGCTGGTAACCGTTACCGTACCTTCCGATATTAAGAAGATGAGTGTCAACCTGCGCGGTCCCATCATCATTAACACCCGTACCCGCAAGGCATGCCAGGTCATCGTGGAAGGTGACACCTATGCTGTCAAGTATCCGATTTACGATATCTTGCAGGCAGGAAAGGAAGGTAAATAATATGTTAGCCTTATCCCGCAAGAAAAATGAAGCCATTGTCATTGACAACAATATTGAAATTACCATTCTGGAGGTGAAGGGCGACCAGGTAAAAATCGGTATCAACGCACCGAAGGAAGTGCCTGTTTACCGCAAAGAGGTTTATATGCAGATTCAGGAGTCCAACAAGGAAGCCGTGAATCCGGAAGGTCTGGAAGCACTGAAAAATCTGATGAAATAAGACCGATTATGCAGTCAGTATAAAAAGCAAAGAAAAGGATGACGGAAGTTGTCCTTTTTTTGTTTTTACAATAAAATTCATGGTAATCTATGCCGGATAATGATATAATCGGAATAAGTCTTTTTATTAAAAAATGGGATATGACGGGACTTTATGAAGGAGGGTATTTACATGAAGAACAGACGGAAAATCAGGGTAATGGCATGGATTTTAACCGTTGTGATGCTTATGACATCACTGGGACTGGATGCGTTACCCGTCATGGCGGCGGATGCCGGCAACTTTACTTATGATGTGAGCTTTGATGCGTCATTTACTACGGCGGAGATGACATTCATATTGCAGACAGCCGGCGGGGAGGCTCCCACCGGAAGCAATAATGTGGATATTTTTATCAAGCCTTCCGGAGCGGATGACTATCAGCAGATTGCATGGTATAAGGGGCTGGAGGACAACCGGCTTGTTTTTTCGGATATACAGTACCAGTATCAGCCGCTGACACCGGGGACAACCTATGATGTAAGAATAGTACTTCGGCACGACAATCAGACGATTGGGGCGGCGGATACTTCCTTTACCACAAAACCGGTGACGATTACCTGCGAGGAAAAGCAGATTACCTGGTTTTCGGCAGAATACAGCCTGTCGGTTGCACAAAAGGAGGAACTGGAAGCAGCCGGTATCACTACCTTAAAGGCGTACCCTTATATTCAGGAAAAAGGAGGGGAACTGGTGAAAGCCAATGTAGGCGGTGACGGCATTGATGTGCTGAACGGCAATATGCTGCTTAGGAATCTGAAGGATGATACCGAATACACGGTGTATTTTGCCGGACTGCGGGATAAAGCAGAACCCTGCCTTTCCCAGTTTACGTTTAGGACCAGCAAAGATACCCGCAATATTAAATTGCTTTCCGATGAAATCCAGTACTGCTATGCGGACTTTACCGTGGCAGTAACCGGCGGACGGGATGACGTGGAAACCAAGAGCTATCTTTTCTTACGGAAAAAAGGAGAAACCGGCTGGAGAAATCAGAAGCAGAGCGATGCCAAAGAAGCATTCACCAAAGAATTCCGGATGAACGAGCTGGAGCCGGTTACCGAATATGAATATGCGCTTGCAATCGGAGACGACTGGAATATCAACGACCCGGATCAGATTACCAAGGACGGACACAAAATTACCGGTTCCTTTACCACTCCGGACGACCCGAGGGAACTGACAAGCGTCTGCAGTGCCGGATACCGGACGGCTCTTATCCGGGCAGGGTATACGGGCAATAATTTAAACGGTGTGCAGAGTGTCGTTCATGTATTCGTCAGGGAAAAGGGTACGGAAGAATGGACGGAGAAAAGAAATAGCGATTATGCTACGGGCAACAGCTTTCCTTTTTTGTTCACAGACCTGAAAGAGGATACCGAATATGAGTACCGCATCATTCTGAATTCCAAGTGGGAAGGCACCACGGCGGATGACAGTGTACGTCCGCTTCAGTATAATGAGGGCAGTTTTAAGACAGAAGTGTGCCGGTATACGTTAAAGGTGACGCCGGATACCGAAAAGAGTCTGTATAACAAAGAATATCTGCAGGTACAGCTGGAGGGCAGCAAACAGGACAGAAGCGTAACGTTGGAACTGCATTTTAACAACGATGCGAAAAAAACGGTCAGCCTGTACCGGGACGAGGCGTACAAAGATACCTTTTCCATAAAGGGACTTGCCTCCGACACCACCTATTATGTGACGGAGTATTCCCTTTATGTGGATGAGTTCGGCGAACATGTCTGCATTAAGCAGGCAGTGTGCGGGGAAGAAGAGTATTCCTTCCATACCCCTGCGGCAACGGCGCCGGATTATGTAAAATTTGAGAAAGAAGAAATTTATCTGAATGCCTCCCAGGCGGAAGAAGAAAATGTGGGAAATGTGACCTTAAAGCCGCTTGTAAATGACGGCGCTTCCGACGAAATGCTCTGGGAGTCGAAGAATCCCGAAGTGGCAACGGTGGATGAAAACGGCAAGGTTACCGCAGCTGCGGTGGGCGAAACTGAAATTACGGCAACCTCGAAATACAACAAAGAGGTTACGGCAACGGTGAAGGTTTTTGTGGACAGCGTGGAAGCTGTTTATGCGGAAAACGGAAACGCAGTCGGGGATGAAGTGGTAAAAGGCTTAAAGGGAACACAGTCGGAAGCCATTGTGCTTACCCGTAAAAATGCGGAAACCGGCGAAACGGAAAATGTGCCGGTGACCGGTTATACTGCGGAAAGAAGCAGTGTGGTAAATTATGATATAAAGACAAATACCATTACATTCGGTACGGTAGGAACCGCAAAGCTGTATCTGTATGCCGGTGAGTATAAGGTAAGAATTCAGACGGAAAGCTATGTCCGTACGGCGGGCTTCTATGTTTCTTCCCTTTCCAATGACCGTTATCCGGCAGTGAAAAGTACAGAGAATACCTATGATATTGCTGCAAACCAGAGTTATCAGATAAACTTAAAGGCCCTTGACGGCTCCGATATTACCGACTACAGCAATTTTAAGATTGTGGTGGAAAACGATGCAAACGGATGCGTGGAGACGGACGGTGATACCTTTGTATTGTCGGCAAAGAGCGTTACGGCAGCATCGGTGAAAATCACGGTTTCTCCCAAGGCGGGCACCGCATATGACAACGAGTATTATGAGGATGCGGTTTTCTATGTAAATGTAAAAGCACTGCCGGAAGAAAACGAACCGGATATGTACGTTTATACCAATGTGGACAAATTCCTTTCCGATGTAGACTTAAAAGAAGGCTGGAAGTGGGAAAACGAAAAGCTGGCTTTATATGCACTCCGGAAAACACAGACCTATGACTTTACGGCTTATTATGCGGGAGATGACAAATATCCGGTAACGCAGACCATAAAAGTCGCGCTTGCGGAAGTAAACAATCTGACAGTGGAGGATGTAAGCCGCACAGGTTATCACGTAACGGCGGACGGCACGGATAAGATACTGGTGAAGGTCAGCTTCTCCTATGCGGGAGAGGTGAAACAGGATGATTTGTCTGCTTATCTGAAAGCAGACGGAGAAGACTGCGTCATTGCGTGCAAGGAGTATGATAACGGTTATGCCATCTATGAAGTGAGTGCAAAGAAAGCAGGAAATTATGTACTGGAGGCAGGTGTGCAGTCCGGCTTATACGGCAGCTCCCTTACCGGCAAAACGATTGTACTGCAGGCAACGGAGGAACCCTGTGTAAGAAGCATTAAGGTGCAGAACACCTCTGTGGAACCGGCGGAATTTCTGGAAGACGACGAAATCCTTCTGGATGCATCCAAGGATATCAAGACGTCTGTAAATCTGAAGGCAGTTACCTATGATTATACAGAAACGGAAATGACGGCGCCCAAGTTAATCTGGACGTCTACGGACAAGAGCGTGGTACAGGTTACGGCAGATAAGAAAGACACACAGAAAGCAGTGCTTTTAGTGAAGGGCGAAGGTAATGCCGTTATTACCGTGAAGAGTGCGGATGCGGCGGGAGCAAGCTACTCCTTCGCAGTGGAAGTGAAGAACCTTGCGCCCCGTGTGGAAGGAACCAGGGTTTCCGTGAATACGGCGCTGGATTATACGGTTTCCGAAGGACGCAGCATTGCCTACCGTTTCTACGGCTATACCGAAATCGTAGAAGCCTATGACAATGCGGTTACGGACTGGGCATTTTACAAAAAGACCCAGAAAACCTTTGAAAAGGAAAAAGAAGCCGGTCTGCAGGCAACGGACTTTACCTTCTATGAGAGACAGGGAGAGGGAGAAAAGAAGGACATTCTGGCGATGCCCGTGAACCCGGATTTAAAGAGCGGTAAATATGAGCTGTGGCTGGCGGTAACCACCGAAGCGGGCGAGGAGGTTTATTCCTATCCGGTAACGGTGACGGTTATCAATAAGAATGTAAAGGTAAGTGCGGTATCCGACAATATTAACCTGTTCTATATGCTCAGCGCTAACGGCAACATTATGTTTACCTTTAACGGAGATTATATTGACGCACCTACGGTAAACTGGACGGATGATGCGGACAAAGCCCTCGGCTTCAATATCAGTAAATACGTTTACTACGATAACACAAAGAAAAAATGGTGCGCTAACGTGGATACCACGGAGCTGGAAATGGAAGGCAAAGCACCGGCTGCGGGCACCGCAACCGGAACCCTGGAATTAACATTCAGGGGTTACCGCAACACGGTAAAGGTAAATAAGTTCAAAATCAAATACTGCTATAAGCTTCCCAATATTGTGACGATGAGCGCAGCCACGGTCATCAATACGGAATGCGGTATCGATAAGGCTTCCTTCTATCTGTACCAGAAGGATGCCAAGATGAGAATAACCTACAAAAATGAAGAAAATAAATACTGCTACAGCTCTTATAAGTGCAACATAGAAGAGGTAGAGCTGGCGCCCACATCCTACGGCAGTGATTATATGGAGTATGTGTATACCGGTGTAAATAAGAAGGAAAATGTGGTGATTTCCCTCCGCTCCGATTACTGGAGAGAAAAGGTGGAGGTAAAGCACACCATCAACAATGTGGCGCCTGTTCTTATTCTGGAGAAGCCGGCCATGACATTTAACTGGAACCTTCCCGGAACGGATACCACGGTATTCAAGGTAAGAAACGCCCAGAACGGTGCGGTCTTAAAGGATGTCATCATCACCGGAAAGAATGCGGCCGCCCAGAAGCTTCTTGATGAGAATGTATTTACGTTCTCCCTAAAGGAAAATAAGTATCTGGATGTGAAGCTGAATTCCCTGCAGGCGCTGAACAAGAAATTTAAGGACGGAAGTTACGGTTTTACGGTGACACCGGTATTTGTAAGCAGTGTGACCGGCAAGGAGGTGACCGGAAAGCCCTGTGTGCTGACGGTTAAGACGACGTCCAAGGCGCCCGAGGTCAATTTATCGGCGTCCGGCAGTATCGATATTGCCAGATATCCGATGTACGACAATTGGGAATTCTACAAAAACGCAGTGAAACTGAAATACAGTTTCAAGAACGTAAACAGCAATTATGAAGAAATCGGCAGGGAAGTAATCGGCGACTATGCGGACTATTTTGAAATCTGGTGGAGCGATCCCGGACAGGGATTTTATCTGAAAGCAAAACGCGGTATGGAGGGCAGACTGAAAGCCGGATTTGTATATAATGTACAGATTAAATTTACCCTGAAGATGAAGGACGGCACGACAACGGAGATTATTACGAAGAAGCCGTACAAGCTGAAATTAAAACAGTCGGCAACCGGAGTTAAGGTATCGACCAAGCCGCAGACGATGTTTGCTTCCAATGAAGAGGTTACCAGAGTTTATGAATTGAGGCTGAACGGCAGCTATTACCGCATCGAAAAAATAACCGGCGGTCTGGATGTCAACAAGGACGGCAAAAATGATATTGTTATCGACCGTGTTTCCACTAAGGACTGGGACACTGCAGCGGACATTACCTTAAGAATAGCGGACAGGGATGCCATAAGCGCTACCGTAAAAGGCAAGAGCTATTCCGTTCCGATTGAAATCATGGTAATGGGTGCGGACGGTGTGACGAAAAACATCAGGACCCAGATTAAAGTTACGGTAAGAAAATAAAAGACAGAAAAAAGGCGCAGGAAGTATTTCCTGCGTCTTTTGCGTTGTGCATCTACCTGCATTCCATGTTTTCCTCCTTGCAAATTGCTTTTGTTTATCATATAATCAATCTGGTCACAAAAAAATAATCAAATTATACCTTTTTTACAATACCAGATTACAGGAGAAGCCATGCTGACTTATAATTTCGATAATGTGAAAATTCCTTTGTACGAATACATTTACAACTGCATAAAAAAAGATATTTTAGCGAGAAAATTAAAGGCGGGACAGAAGCTTCCCTCCAAGAGAACCTTTGCGGAAAATAATGGGATTAGTACCATAACGGTTCAGAATGCATATGACCAGTTAATTAGCGAGGGCTATATTTATACTGTGCCGAGGAAAGGCTATTATGTGGCAAATCTGTACGGAATGTCCACTGTCAACAAGGAAACGAACATTTCCTTAAATATAAGGCTGCCGGAGAAGAAGCGGACGGACCTTATCGATTTATCCGACAACCGCATGAACACGGACAATTTTCCCTTTTCTATCTGGGCGAAGCTTTCCCGCAGCATTCTTTCCGGTAAAAGCAAGGAGCTTATGGAGATTTCTCCTACCAACGGAAAAAAGGAGCTCAGGGAGGCGATTGCCGGTCACTTAAAATCCTTCCGGGGCATGCTGGTTGACCCGAACCAGATTGTGGTGGGCGCCGGTACGGAATATTTATACAGCCTGCTTATCCAGCTTTTAGGGAATGACAAAATGTACTGTCTGGAAAATCCGGGCTATACCAAAATCGCCAAGGTCTACACCAAGCATCAGGTAACCTGCCATTACGTGGATTTGGATGACAGCGGTATTACCTTAATGGGGTTAAGAAAAGCGGAGGCGGATGTGGTGCACATCAGCCCTAACCACCATTTTCCCACCGGAATTACCATGCCGGTAAAAAGAAGATATGAGGTGCTTTCCTGGGCGAACGAAAAGGATGGAAGGTACATTATTGAGGACGATTACGACAGCGAATTTAGGATAAGCGGCAAGCCCATTCCCACGCTGTTCAGCATCGATGAATGTGAAAAAGTCATTTATATGAATACCTTTTCCAAATCCCTGACGCCCACCATCCGAATCAGCTACATGGTGCTGCCGGTGCATCTTGCCAACCTTTTTTACGAGAGTCTGTCGTTTTATGCCTGCACGGTGTCCAATTTTGAGCAGTTCATTCTGGCAGATTTTATTAAGAACGGATACTTTGAGAAGCATATCAACCGGATGCGGCTTTTTTATGCCCGCAAGCGCAGGGCGCTGATTGATGCCGTAAAAAACAGCCGGTTAAAAGACATCAGCGAAATTATGGAAAGTGATTCGGGACTTCACTTTCTTCTAAAGATAGACACGGAAAAAACGGACGCGGATTTTTCGGCGCAGTTACAGGAAAAAGGAATTCATGTGGAATTTCTGTCGGAGTTTTACCATGATAAAAGCAACCGGGAGCACCTCATGATTATCAATTACTCCAATTTTGATGTGCAGACCATGGGAGATATTTTCGATAAAATTGCAGAAATTGCGGAAAAATAGTTTAAGGGTACCTTCCGGTGATATTTCCGAAGAGGAACAGAAGCTTCTGCGGGAATATGTGGCAGACGGCGGAAAACTTATGGTGTATGCCGGTCCCTTGGAAGACGTGAATGCGATTGTGTTGAAGTGACAACTACCATTTGTTCCATAATTATCTTGCATGATTGCGATGTCTTTTCTATAATAAAAGCGGTGTAAATTTTGCAAGGGGGATAAAAGAATATGGATTACGCAATGTACAGTCGGGTGATTATCGGCGTTTGCATTGTTGTCGGCATTTTGCTGGTTCTGCTGTTGGGAAGAGGTACCCGCCAGAAAGACCGACATGTGAGCACCGGGCGGACCGGCTCGCCGGCATTTGAAAAATGGAAAAAACAAATCAGTACAAACTGTAGCTCCCAAAACCTGAAGGACTTTCAGCTTTTTCTGACGCAATATGGCGGAGGTTATGTCAAAAGAAGGGACGGCAGAGTGATTTACCGGGATTTCTTAGGCAGGGAAAAGGGAGATTTGAAAGGGATTTTCTTTCATTCCGTCATTCCCAGCAGGAAGATTTCCACAGAGGAAAAAGAAGTTTTCCGAAGATATCTCTGCCAGATTGGAGTGCAGGGGATTGGCGAAAGACCGGAGTATGAAAAATTTGACGGGAAACTGCGCAACAAAGAAGAGGATTTGGATGAGTGGGAAAAAAAGGAAGCCGGCAACAAGGGAGAACTGCTCGTCCGCCAATACCTTAAAAGCCTGAATGAGCGGGAGTATTTTGTAATCAGCGGCGTTGTCCTTAAATATCAAGGAAAAACGAGGGAACTCGACCACATTATCGTGGGCAATGATGTGGTTTTTATTTTGGAAACCAAAGCATTCGGCATGTCAGGAAGTGAAAACGGAAGCAATAAAGCAGTGCTTACCATCCATAATGACAACTGGGTACTTCACAAAAACGGTCACGACAAGACATTAAAAAGCCCGACGGAACAGGTAACGCAAGAAGCGGCGCTTATGAAAGAGATTATAGAGAACCCGTTTATAGACATAAAACCCGTTGTGGTGCTGGCTAATCCATCTTTGGTGTTGGAGAAAAAGGAAACGCTGCCTTATGAAGTGACTAAGCTGAAAGACCTGGCGGCATATATTCAGACCAATAACAAACAGATGACATCCGAGGATATGCAGGACGTTATCCGAAGAATAGACAAAAGCAGGATAAAGTAATAAGAAACAGGGCATGTGAGACATGCCCTGTTTTGTACTTGTTAAACCGCTATATCCAGATTTTTTCCGATAAGCGCCGCAGCATCGGCGGATTTTTTATTCTGCTGATAAGGATTGGACTCATCGGAATACCGAATCTGCGTGGTAGTTGTGCCGCCTGCGGTATAGGTGGTGCCGCATTCCGAGCAGATTGCCGTGCGAATGGAGACGGTAGCCGAAAGCACCTGACCGTTATTCTGTGCTGCGCTCTTGTAAGCATTGCTTACATGCTCCTGCTCATGGGCACGTACTCTGGCAGCTGAAGCCTGCGGAGAAATGTGGGCGGCTGACTTAAAGGAAACCATTTCGTCCGAGCCGTCCTGATACTTCCGGTTCTTACAGGTTTCACATTCCGCAGGAGAAGATTTCCTGCCGGGGGTCACTTCCGTAGACTGTCCGGGGTTTAAAATAGGTTTATAAGAAGTATTAACATTGCCGAGTCCGCTTATTCCCATCATGGAAAACTCCTTTCTGCGATTTTACGAGTATATCTATCCTTATAGTATCACGCAAGAATAAGAAAAACAAGTCCCCGGAGCACGGATAAGGTATGACTGTAGGCACGGAAGGATACATAAGAAAGAGGAAAGTATGCGATACAATTCGGTTGACAGTTTCTTGCCTTACAGATAAACTAATTTTGTGCGGGCTTCAATAGGGGGTGACAGGTTAAGAAGTGAAAACCTGAGGAGCTCGTGAGCAATGAAAGGGTAAGGAGTTAGCGGGTCAATGAAACGTGAATCATTTAAGTCACGTCTGGGATTTTTACTGGTAAGTGCCGGATGTGCAATCGGAATCGGAAATGTATGGAGATTTCCCTACGTGGCAGGACAAAACGGCGGGGGATTTTTTGTATTGTTTTATCTGCTGTTTTTAGTGGGCATGGGACTGCCGGTACTGACCATGGAACTGGCGGTAGGGCGAGCCAGCAGAAAAAGTGCGGTACAGGGCTATAAGGAATTGGAAAAGAAAGGCAGTAAATGGCATCTGCACGGCTGGATGGCTATTTTCGGCTGCTACATGCTGATGATGTATTACACAACGGTGTCCGGCTGGATGGTTGATTATTTTTATAAATTTTTGACCGGTCAGTTTAAGGCGGGCATGACGGCAGAGGAGTCCGGCGGCATCTTTAACAGTATGCTTGCCAATCCGAAGGAAATGACGTTCTGGATGGTGCTTACGGTGCTGCTGGGTTTCCTGGTATGCAGTAAGGGTGTGCAGAACGGCCTGGAAAAAATCAGCAAGGTCATGATGAGTGCTCTGTTAGTGTTGATTGTAGTGCTTGCCGTACACAGCTTTACACTTTCCGGCGTGGGAGAAGGTATCCGGTTTTATCTGGTGCCGAATATGAAAACCGTACAGGCAGCAGGATTGAAAAATGTAATCACAGCGGCTATGAACCAGTCCTTCTTCACGTTAAGCTTAGGCGTGGCAGCTATGGAAATTTTCGGTAGCTATATGGGAAAAGAACATACGCTGGCAGGAGAAGGTATCCGCATCTGTGCATTGGATACATTTGTGGCAATTATGGCCGGACTTATTATTTTCCCGGCATGCTTCAGCTACGGCGTGGAAGCAGGTGCGGGTCCTGCACTTATTTTCGTGACACTGCCCAATGTATTTGTTAATATGACTGGCGGACGCATCTGGGGAGCCATGTTTTTCCTGTTTATGACGTTCGCAAGCTTTTCCACCGTTATTGCGGTGTTTGAAAATATCATGTCTTTCTGTATGGATATGTTTGGCTGGAAGCGCGGAAAGGCAGCTCTGATAAACTGCATTATTATTTTAGTGGCAAGTATGCCCTGCGTTTTAGGCTACAATGTGTGGAGCAATCTGCATCTGATTGGCGGAAGGGATGTGCTCGACAGCGAGGACTTTATTGTAAGCAACCTGCTGCTTCCCATCGGTTCCCTGATTTATCTGTTGTTCTGTGTAACCAAATGGGGCTGGGGCTTCGATAATTATATAGAAGAGGCGAATACCGGAAAGGGACTTAAAATTGCAAAGTTCTTAAAGCCGTATTTTCAGTTCATTCTTCCGGTTCTGATATTGATTATTTTAATACAGGGATTGTTGTAAAAGAAAAGTCCGTTTTCCGGTTTTCGAGGGAAACGGACTTTTTTAATTGAAGATTAAAGTGAAGTGGTTTTTCTCGGCGGAAAGAACACCTTCCTTCTGCAGCTTGGAAATGACGACGGACAGAGCGGCACGTTCCACGCAAAGATAATCGGCAAGCTGCTGGCGGTCAAAAGGAATGGAGAAGGATAAAGAGCCCTGACGGATGGACTCCTCCGACAGATAAGAAAGCAGTTTTTCTTTCGTGGAGCGTTTGCTTAAATGGGTCAGCTTGTTGTTGAAAACCAGGATTTTTTCGGCAAGAATAGTCATCAGATTTTGTATCAGGCGCGTGTGGCGGGAACAGGCGGAGGAGCATACGGAAAGCAGTTTCTGCACATGAAGCAGCAGAATTTCGCAGTCTTTTTCGGCAACCACACTGCTTCCAAGCGGCGTATCCGGAACGGCGGCATAGGGTTCGCCGAAAATATCTCCGGCAGTGATTTTGTGTATCATATGGCGGTGTCCCCAGACATCTTCCTGGATGATAAGAAGACTGCCGCTTAAGACCAGTCCCATGGAAGAAATGTTTTCGCCGGCACGGAATACATATTGCCCATCCGGAACGGAAAGCAGTTTATCGGCAACGCAGGGCAGCACCGACAGAATTTCCCCGTCGGAGAGTCCCTGAAACAACGGACTGTTTTTTAATATAGGAAGATAAGCCGAAAAGTTATGTTTTGTTTCCATAATTTTCCTTTCGTTTTGTTTGATTTCAAACATACAATTTATTTTTATTATAATAAAATGAGCAGGAAATATGCAAGACATATCCGGCGAGGTGAAAAAGAACCAGCGCATAAGGATTTGCTGGGTAGGAAAATCTTGACGGGTATGAAAATAAAGAAAAGGAGAGAAATGATTATGGAACAGCAGATGTTTTGTTATCAGTGCGAGCAGACCGCAGGATGCAGCGGCTGCGTGGGAAATATCGGTGTTTGCGGAAAAAGCGCGGACGTGGCAAATTTACAGGATAAACTGACCGGAGCTCTTATCGGTCTGGCAAGAGCAACAGAAGGAAAAACAACAGGAGAACAGGGAATTCGTGCGGAAACCTTCCGCATGATAACAGAGGGACTGTTTGCAACCATTACGAATGTGAGCTTTGATGCCGAAGCCATTCAGAACATGATAGATAAGGTGGAAAAGGAAAAGAACAGACTGAGTCCCGGCTGCAGTGCCTGTGGAACTCCCTGCGGAAAAACAAATGACTACACTTTGGACAATCTGTGGCAGACGGAGGAAGATATGCGTTCTTTAAAATCCTTAATTCTTTTCGGCATCCGCGGTATGGCGGCTTATGCATATCATGCCTTGATGCTGGGTTATACGGATGAGGAAATCAATCTGTTTTTCTGTGAGGCTCTGTATAAAATCGGTTATGAAGAAACAAAGGAAGAGCTTTTGCACACGGTTTTAAGAGTCGGGGAAATCAACTTAAAATGTATGGCGCTTTTGGACCGTGCCAACACGGAAAGCTACGGCACACCGGAGCCCGTAACTGTGCCGTTATGCGTGGAAAAAGGTCCGTTTATTGTGGTGACCGGGCACGATCTGAAGGACTTGAAAATGCTTTTGGAGCAGACGGAAGGTAAAGGCGTCAACATTTATACCCACGGTGAAATGCTGCCCGCGCATGCGTATCCGGAGCTTAAAAAATATAAGCATCTGAAGGGCAACTACGGCACCGCATGGCAGAACCAGCAAAAAGAATTTGACGGACTGCCGGGAGCACTTCTGTTTACCACCAACTGCCTGATGCCGCCTAAGGACAGCTACCGTGACAGAGTGTTTACTACCGAAGTGGTTGCCTTTCCGGGCTGCGTGCATATAGAAGAAATGCCGGACGGCAGCAAGGACTTTTCACCGGTTATTGAGAAGGCGCTGGCACTCGGCGGCTTTGCAGAAACCATGGAATTTACAGGTATTAACGGCGGCAAAGAAGTTACTACGGGCTTTTCCCATGCGGCAATTCTTTCCCATGCGGACACTGTGGTGGAAGCGGTAAGAGAAGGAAAAATCCGGCACTTCTTTTTGGTGGCGGGCTGCGACGGGGCAAAGCCCGGCAGAAATTATTACACAGAGTTTGTAAAACAGACGCCGGAAGACTCCATTGTGCTGACACTTGCCTGCGGTAAATTCCGTTTTAACGATTTGGCGCTGGGAGAAATCGGAGGACTGCCAAGACTGATGGACATGGGGCAGTGCAACGATGCGTACGGCGCCATCCGTGTGGCGGTGAGTCTGGCAGAAGCCTTCGGCTGTACCGTGAATGAACTGCCGTTGTCCTTTGTATTGTCCTGGTATGAACAGAAGGCGGTATGTATTTTGCTCACCCTTCTGCATCTGGGCATTAAAAATATTCGTCTGGGCCCGTCACTTCCGGCATTTTTATCTCCGAATATTTTGCAGTTTTTGGTTGAAAACTATGGAATAGGACCCATTACCACACCGGAAGAAGATTTGCGGGAACTACTGGGATAACATCTTTGCAGAGACGCGTAATTTTGAGAGACGCGTAATTTTGAGAGACGCATAATTTACAGAGCAGCAGAAATGGAAAGGAGACAGACATGGAAAAGAATATACAAACCGACAGAATAGAAAAACTGAAATCCTATCTGAAAAGACTGGGCGAAGGGGAAAGCCTGGAAGCGGTCAGAAAGGATTTTGCGGCGGAGTTTCAGGGAGTGGAAGCCTCTGAAATCATGAAAGCGGAAGAAGCCATTCTGGCAGAAGGAACGCCTATTACGGAGGTGCAGAAATTGTGCGACGTGCATTCGGCACTTTTCCACGGAACCACCGATTACAGCAACAAGCATGAAAAATCCGCGGCGTTAAGTCAGGTAAAGGGGCATCCCCTGCAGACCTTTACCAGGGAAAACGAAGCCCTGACAAAGCTGATTGACCGGATGAAGGAATTACTTCACGATACTGACGAGACAACCGGCAGCGGAAGCCTGCCTGTTGATGAAAAGCAGGCAGACACCGGAAAATTTCCTGTTGATGAAAAGCAGGTGGACACCGGAAACCTGCCTCAAATCGCTGCACAGCTTCTGAAAATCCGCGAGGTTGCCGTGCATTATGCAAAAAAAGGGGACTTACTGTACCCGCATCTGAACGCCAGATATGGAATTGCCGGTCCGTCTGCCGTCATGTGGACAGCCGATGATGAAATCCGGGACGAACTGGGTGCCTTATGTAAGGCGTTGCAGAAGGGAAGAGAAGCAGCGGAGCGGAGAGCAACTGAAAGCAAGGGAAGAGAAGCAGCGGAGCGGAGAGCAACTGAAAGCAAGGGAAGAGAAACGGCGGGGCAGAGAGCAACTGGCAGCTTCCAAAGCTCTCAATGGGATGTAAAATGGCTGGAACGGCTGCAGAAGGTGCTAATGCGTGCGGAGGAAATGATTTATAAGGAAAATCATATTTTGTTCCCGAACTGTGCCGTGAATTTCACGGAAGAAGACTGGATGGGAATTTACCGGGATGCCAAGGACTACGCAGACTGCCTGGGCGTGCACGGGGAAGTCTGGGAAGAAGCGGAAAACTGGCTCCGGAAAGAGAAGGAAGTGAAAAAAACGGTATTTAAGGGCACAAAGGACGGTCAGGCTTCAGAGGGAGAAGAGGACAGGGCAGGCAGCAATTTCTCCGACGGCGTTATTCACATGCCGGGCGGTCACATGACCATCCGGCAGCTTACCGCACTCTTAAATACCATTCCACTGGAAATTTCCTTCATTGATGCAGAAGACAGGAACTGTTATTTCAATGAAGGTCCCAAGGTTTTCAAACGTGCGCAGATGGCGCTCGGCAGAAGCGTATTTACCTGCCACCCGCCCAAGGTGGAGACCATGGTCCGCAGAATTATCGGCGAGTTTCGGGAGGGGACTCTGGACAGGGTACCGGTATGGATGGACAAGGGCGGCAGAACCATGCTGGTAATCTATATGGCAGTCCGGGACGAAAGCGGAGAATATATGGGCACCATGGAACTGGTGCAGGATATGGAATTTGCCAAAGAGCATTTCGGTAAATGAGGAAGCAGATTTTGTGAAAAAAGCAATTTGCTTTATAGAAAATAAGATGTAAAGAAGCAAAAATACAAAATGTCTTAAAATGCTTCACGGAGTAAACAAGGACGAAAAGCATTTTTGGGAAAAAAGGAAAATTGCTTTAAAGAAAAGCATGCAAAATACAGCAAAACAAGGAAAGATATAAAAATGCTTTAAAATAATGCGTCAAAAAAACAGCAAATAAGCGATATTTTTCTGAATGCTTTAAAGAATAATAGAATGCTTGCAGCAAATAGCTGATATCTTAAAATATGCTTTAAATGTAAAAGAAAAAAAGGAAGCAAAATGAGAAAAAAGCCCAATTTGCTTCAAAGGCACTCAAAAGGAAAAACATTCACACGCAGCAGGAAACTTTAATAGGCAACAACCAAGCCAGGCAACGCTCCACCGACATCCAGGCAACGCTCCACCGATATCCAGGCAATGCTCCACCGACATCCAGGCAACGCTCCACCGATATCCAGGCAATGCTCCACCGACATCCA
>ERZ1034691.286-NODE-286-length-40577-cov-8.897019_pt1 | contig 40577 bp, 32 predicted proteins | sample MGYA00520638_ERZ1034691 | MGnify/ENA primary metagenome ERZ1034691 (study PRJEB33766, sample SAMN09781763) | gut metagenome | biome: gut microbiome | host: Homo sapiens | place: Madagascar | study: EMG produced TPA metagenomics assembly of the PRJNA485056 data set... | reverse complement strand
ATGAGTTCCATCTTTCAAAAGTGTTAGCACATCCCTCAGCTTACGCTGTTCCCAAACACTGACTAAGCATTCTTTCACTCCAACAACAATTTTTTACTTTATTATCTAAGCATGAATTGCATAATATTTATTATATTATACCTCTTTTCATATTAAATATACTGTATTTGCGATGCATTACAACGTAAGTTATAATGTATACTAAACACACCTTCAGGTACCCAATTTATTTTCGTTTTGTCTTGAATCACTCATCAAAAACATTCTGAATGCTATATAAACATATTTTGAAGCATATATTTCTTCAAATTCTTCAAATCAGTACACTTTTGCTGGTGAAGAGTGATGAGGTGATCGAGGCTTTCAAAATATGCTGCAATTTCTTTTTGCTCATTAAACCTTGGTGCCCTAACCTTCATCTTTTGCAAATCCAAAAATGAAAGTACCTTCTGCCCTGTTCCCGTACATGTATATGCTATTTCACGTACAACTTCATCGCTATTATTTAATACCAATGAGAGGAAGAAAACATCACTATTCTTACCGCTAAAAACAGGATAAAATTTGCTAATAATCCCTTTATCACAACATTTATTAATATTAAATGTGAAGTCTACTCCATCACTTCTATTTCGATAGGTACAGTAATTTCTCGGCAGTATATTGTACCCTGTAATATCATGTTGTTGTTTTCTTCCAAAATGCTCTTCTTGCAGTATTACACCCTCTGTTTTAGATGAGGTGAGAATTGGCAATGTGCAATCCGAATCAACGGTCTCTTTATATTCAATTATGATATCCCCCAACTTACGCTGTTCCCAATCGTCCTGGTACCCTTTGAATCTAATTTTAGGTTTTGCCATATCCATTACCCCTCCATTTTTCCAATCAGCTCATTCAACGACTGCATGATTTCTGCATCTGACGATGTCAATTCTTTGAGAAGTGCCACGAACTCATTCTGCGCCTGCTCCAATTCCCTGTCTGTGTTGGTCATACTGGTCAGAATTTCCTTTAAGTCGATTTCCTCTTCCTTTTCAAAATTATCAACATACCGGGGAATATTCAGATTAAAATCATTTTTCTCAATATCTTCAAAACTTGCGAGGTACGCTTCTTTATCAACAGTCTCCCTATTACTGTAGAGGGTCATAACAGACTCAATATGTTCATCCGTCATGGCATTCTGTTTCTTACCCTTTTCAAATTTCTGTGATGCATCTATAAAAAGAACATCTCGACCATCCCTATGTTTTTTTAATACAATAATGCAAGTAGGAATGGATGTATTATAGAAAAGGTTTGCCGGCAATCCAATTACTGCATAAATATTACCGGAACGAAGAAGTTTTTCACGTATCTTTCCTTCTGCTGCGCCACGGAAAAGAACTCCATGAGGCAGTACGATTGCCATTGTTCCATTACTTTTCAAATGATAAAGTCCATGCAGCAAAAAGGCATAATCTGCTTTAGACTTCGGGGCCAGCACGCCATAATCACTAAAACGTTCATCTTGTAAAAAGCCTGCAGCCGCACTCCAATTAGCAGAATACGGCGGATTCATCAGTACCATATTAAAATCTGTTTCTTCACCGGTCGGCCAGTCCCCATCCAATGTATCACCGTTTCGGAGCATTTGGTTATCCGGAGAGATTCCATGTAAAATCATATTCATCCGTGCCAGGTTATAAGTTGAGGTGTTTAACTCTTGTCCATAATATCTGATATAATTCGGCTCTGTAGAATACTTTTTCGCGTTAAGCAGCAACGAGCCGGAACCCATACAGGGGTCATATACCGATAACCCTCTTTTCTCTTCCTGTCCTGCTATAGCTATCTTCGTCAATATTTTCGATACCGCCTGAGGTGTATAGAACTCTCCCGCTTTCTTTCCTGTTTCCGAAGCAAACTGACCTATCAGATATTCATATGCATTTCCCAATATTTCTGCATCGGAATTTAATAAATCTGCCTTATCAATTTCCTTAATTAAATTGGATATGGTATCGCTCTGTTTCTGGTCCCCGGTTCCCAAACGATTGGAATACAAATCAATATCTGTAAATAAATCTGCAAACAAAGGGTCACTCTGTTCAATATTGTTAAAAGCTTTTTGCAACTGTTCCCGATTAAATGAATTTGTCCTTGCCGCATCTGCAAAACACGTATATGTAAGGTCCGGTTCAATTACATAATGGCACTCTGATTTTATCTGTTCTATCAATTCCTCTGCGCTGTCATCTGCAAGTGCTTCTTTGTATGCTTCCAATGCCATTTTCAAATTCTGTGGTTTTTCATCATAAATCAAATCATATACTTTTATTAAAAAGGAATCAGAAAGATACTTATAAAAGACAATCCCCAATAAATAATCCTTGTATTCATTTGCATCCATTTTGGAACGCAGAATGTCAGCCCCGCTCCACAATACACTAATCAAATCCTTACTGCTTTCTAACTCTGCCATTTTCTTTCCTCCATCACCTAATTTAATTCCTTAATTATTAACTTTTAGCAAATCCCATAGAGTCCTTTCATTTTTTCTGCGTTTTGATATCTTGCGATATTCATGAAGACTTCTTTCAAGCACCGCTATATCGGAAAAATATTCTTTTACAAACGAAACGCTCTTTACATCCTTATATCTTAAAATAGATTTACAGTATTCACTGGGGGACATATTTTTTCTTTTCTCAAAGTCCTTATATTTTCCTTCATTACAAATGATAAGCATTTCTATCTCTGGTGCGGTAATTACGTTTACAATATCTACTTTATTTTGATAGGCTTTGCTTATTTTGAAATTTTCTCTTCGGGAATCCAATACTCTATACACCGTTATTTTTCCTGAAAATTCTTTCCTCAAATACCTTTCTTCAAAATCCTTCCCCCTTCTTGAATTAATAATCTCTTCCTCCAGCAATTCCTCTTTTGAAAAAATCAGCTTGTCCTGTTCTAAAAGCAGCTCCAATATTGCTCTCTCTGCGCCGCCCTCGCAAATACATGCTTTATATTTTGCCATTATCATCCCCCTGTAATTTTACACTGGAAAGAACTTTCTTTAGTGCCAGATAAGATTCATACACAGGCACAGTTCCCTCTAAATATCCGCTTTCGTATGCTTCGCTCTTCTTAATATCATTTCTCTTTAATATGAGCGATAAATTTTCAGCATATATACCTCCCCGATTTCTGATGATGTAAATGCAATCATTTCTTTCAAACTCATCTAATAGTTCAGAATAATGTGTAGAATAAATCAAGGTGGCTCCATTTTTATTAACACTGGGATTCATAAAAAAGCGGACCAGCGTCGTTACAATCTCTTCGTTAAAGTGATTTTCCAGTTCATCCACAATAAGGTATCCGCCCTCTATGAAGCAAAGCAGTGCATTCATAAAAACATTAATACCCTTAATAGTACCGGAAGAAAGATATTTTTCTATTTCCAGCGGACTATTCAGTATAATCTCGTCCGAAGCATAAAATTTCAGGCGAATATCCGCCGGTTTCTTTTCCGTATTACATTTAAAATATTCAATGCTCGGGTCCAGGAATGTAAGAAGCTCCTTAGGAAATATGCCCAGTATGTTCAGCATATTATGATTCGTCCACTTCAACATGTCCCTAATCGGAAAGTTAGATTGTTTTTTCTTGTTTATTGCAATCATTACGCTGACATCGCTTAATAAGAATTGTTCTTTTTGATTTCTTTCTATTATAATATCTGTATTTTCAAAATCAAACAAGCTCTTCTTAGTCTTTACTTTCCCTGCATCTTTTTCCCAAAGAGTTTCTTCCGATATTACCAGCTTTTCTTCTTTGTCTACCGGATTTATCTCTTTTGTAATAACTGTTTCAAGCTTATAGATGCAATTTTCATTGTAAAAAAAGCTTGTAATTTTCACTTTTTCCTTCTCTGCCAGGTCATTTAAAATTTCTTTTGACTTAATACTGTTCAGTGCCTCATTATTAAGCATATTTATGACAAAGGAAATAACTTTTAAGATGGTCGTCTTTCCTGATGCATTGATACCAATAAAAGAAAGTACCTGATTTGCATAAATATTAGAAAAAATATGAAACAGTTTTTCTTTATCGTCCTCTGCTACTCTCTGTTTCGTAATAAAATCGATATCTATATCCTCTCTGAAACGCGGCATATTTTTTATATTGATTTTCAAAAGTCTCATGTTTGTTTCCTCTTATTCACAGTCTTTTTGTTTTTATACATTGTATTATGCCACATTGTATGAATTTATTCAACTATATAAACGCAAAATCCGTTTTTAGTTGTCCATATAACTTTCCAGCAAATTCACAAAAAATATGCGGCTTTTGCCACAAAAATGGCTTAAAGCCGCATATTACTGTATCGGTATACTGTCCGCTACGCACAGCGCCCCGTACCCGACCCTGTCGTTGGGGTAGAATTCTTCCCCTCTTATTTTTCGTGCGCCCCGTCTTAAATAGGCCTTTACCTTTTCTCCGTACAAGAACGCATCATTCCCCTGCACAATGCCCCATTCCATGAGCAAGGCCGCCGCGCCCGTCACAAAGGGTGTTGCAAAAGAAGTCCCCGTGAAGGACCGGTAACTGCCATAGATGTCCGGTGCCGTAATATTTACGCCCGGTGCCGCAAGGTCCGGTTTTGCCGCCCCTGCTGCCAAAAGACCGATATCCCGCTCCGCATACCGGTAACCCCTGCCGGAAAAATCGGCATAGGCGTCGTAGGTACTGTCATAGGCGCCCACGGTAATCACCTTCGACGCCGTGGAGGGAATGGTCAGCGTCAGATTGGGATTGGGTTCAAAAAAGCGGGTATTCTGATTGCGCGCCGCCTGGGATGGAAGATAAAAATAAAAGCTGCTTTCTTTTTCCTGCGTTCCAATGAGAAACGACCATATTCCCGGAGAAATGTACAAATTTTCGGGAATGAAATCAAAATAAATTTCCTGTTCCACCGCGTAGGGAGACGGCTCTCCCACATAAATAAGTATTCTCGTCCGTTCTGCTTTCCAGGTTATTTCACCACCTTTTTCCGTAGAAAAAGAAAACTCCTGTCCGCCCGGCGAGCGCAGTATAATGTGAAACACATCCGTATAGGTTTTCCAGAGCTGCACACTGAAAGCCGTTTCATAGGCTCCCACGGAAAGCTCCGTTGCCGCCGTTTCTCCTACATTTACTCTTCCTTCCCGGTGTCCTGCCGAAGCTCCCTCGTTTCCGCTTCCCACACAGATAACCGTTCTGCCGATTTCCGCTGCATTGTCCAAAAAACGTTCTAAAAGAGAACTGCCGTCATGTGCTCCATAGGTATTGCCAAAACTCAGGTTAATGGCAACCGGGCGGTTTAAGCTTTGCGCTTTTCTCACCACATAAGTAACCGCCCGCATCATCTCTGTGGTACGTGGAAAGGAATTTTCCCTCGGTGTCCCCAGCTTCACAATAAGCAGTTCACTTTCCGGTGCAACGCCCTCGTAGTTGTTGTTCGCTGTTCCGCCCGTTACATTTGCGGCAGCTCCCGCCGCGATTCCGGCTACCGCTGTGCCGTGTCCGCTGCTGTCCCTGCTTGGCACCAGCTCGTACTGTCTGAGTGGGTCTGCTTCCCGCAGCGCTGCATTTATCTGCTCCCGGCTAAATTCTGTGCCGGTCTGAAATCCTTCCGGCGGGAAAAATCCTTTTTCCGCATCCGGGGAAACCGTCTGGTCCCAGAGAGATAAAATTCTGGTGCTGCCGTCCGCATTCCGGAAGTTTCGGTTTGTATAATCGATGCCGGAATCAATAACCGCAAGGAGAATGCCTTTTCCACTTAAAAACGGCTGTCTTTTCGTAACCGGCAGAACGCAGGAAACCTCTTTTCCATCTGCCATCGAAAAAAACAGCCGTTTAGGCTTTTCCACATATTCTATTTGCGGCAGCCTGCTTACCGTATCCACCAAATTCTCCGGCACGGTCAAGAGACCATAACCTGCTATCAGCTCTTCTGCCGTCACCGGCAGTTCCGAAACCGCCTCTCTAAGGTCACCGTTGTACTTGACTATCAGTTCCCAAGTTCTTGTTTCTTCCGTGAAACCGACATTTAAGTTCAGGGACTTTTCACGCACCGGTTCCGGCGTCTGCAGGGCTAACGCCAATACATTTTCCATCTTCTGGTTCATGGCAAATATCCAAAAGTTTTCTAAGAATATATGCGCTGCAAACTGCCTTTTATTCACGCGGACTTGCTTCAAAGTTATTTCACATAAAGCTGCCGCCGGTGTCGGCATTATTTTTTATAAAACTCCCGCATCAGGGCAACCGCGTACGCCGTATCCTTCCTACCTGCCGTTTCCACCGCGGAATGCATGGCAAGCTGCGGCAGTCCGATGTCTGCGGAAGGAACGGACACATGCGCTGTAGAAATATTTCCCAGTGTGGAGCCTCCCAAAATATCGGAACGGTTGGTATAGGTCTGCACCGGCACATCCGCCTGTTTGCCGAGCAGCTTGACATAAGCTGCTGAAACCGCATCGGTGGTATATTTCTGGCTGCCATGGAATTTCAGAACCACGCCGCCGTTTAATACCGGCCGGTTGGTCGGATCCGCCTTCTCCGGGTGACCGGGATGCACCGCATGGGCATTGTCAGCGGAGAGCAGAAAGCTTCCGGCAATCTTTGCCTGCAGCCAGCCCTCACTTTTACCGAAGGACTCCCGGATACGTTCCAGGACATCTGATAAAAAGGTAGAGTCCGCACCCTGACGGGTTCCGCTTCCCACTTCTTCATTATCAAATACAAGACACAGATTGATATAGTCCTTCGGGGTTTCTTTTGTGACTGCCCGCATAGCCGAATAGGCGCACTGCAAATCGTCCAGTCTGGGCGAAAGAATATACTCCCCTTCCCCGCCGATTACCGTACCTTTTTGTCTGGTATACAAAAACAAATCATAGGACAAAATATCTTTTTCTTCTACTCCCGCTGCCTCCGCAACAGTTGCAAGAAATCCCTTGCCGTTTTCTTTTTCTCCGTATAAGGGCAGCATGTCAATCTGCGGATTGTATTCCACGCCTTTATTCATATCACGGTTCATGTGAATTGCCACATTGGGAATAACCAGCAAATCCCTGTCCACATTAACAAGCTTCGTCACCACTTCCCCATCCTTTTCCAGGGAAACACGTCCGGCAACGGACAGCGGTCGGTCCAGCCAGGTACTTAAAATCATGCCGCCGTATTTTTCCACATTCAGCCGCACATATAAGTTTTCGGCAGTCATCTCCGCTTTTTCCTTTACCTTAAAGGATGGAGAATCGCTGTGTGCCGCTACCATGTGAAATCCTTTGATTTTTTCAGATTCCCTATCCGGGATGGAAAAGGCTGCAATGGAAGAGTCGTTGCGCTTCACATAATAGCTCTTTCCAGGTTCAAGACTCCACTCTTCCGTTTCTTTCAGTTCCGCAAAACCGGCTTTTTCCGCCATATCTCCCAGATTTTTCACCGCCTGGAAGGCAGTGGGACTTTCATCAATAAAATGCAGTAATTTTTCTGTTTCTTTTTCAAAATTCATTATTTTCTGTCTCCTACATGAAATCCGGTAATGGTAACTACCGCAGCCTGATTTCCATATTCATCTTCAATGGTGATTTCGTAAAAATTGGTACTTCTGCCTTCTTTGATGCAGTGTGCCGTGCCAATAAGCTTATTGCCTTTGACCTTGCCGGTATAGGTGATGTTGGAGCTTAACGATACCACGGACTGTCCCATGCAGTTTGTCGCAACCGCAAAGGTAAAATCCGCCAGTACAAAATGGACGCCGCCCATCACCGCGCCTCTGGCATTTTTGTGACGGTCCGTCAGCTCCATGCTGCACTTTGCATAATTTTCACCCGCTTCCTCAACGTAAGCGCCGTTTTCCGTTGCAAAACGGTCCTGTGCAAAGAAAGCACGAAGCTCGTCCAGCTTCTCGCCGGTTATCCGATTTTCCGGGGCGGTTCGATTTTCCAAATCTGTCTGTCTTTCCAAGTCTGTCTGTTTTTCCATTTTCTGTGCCTTTCCTGAGTAGTCTTTATTCTCTGATAATATCCAATTCTGTGACATTTACTCCCAACGCCGCCAGAATTACTTTCAGGTCCCTGTAACGCACCTTCATCGCCTTATACACAGCAGAGTCTTTTTCTGCCAAGGTCATCCACTCCTGCAGGCGTGAAAATTCCTCAACACAGATTTTAATGGTTTCCAAATTGTTCATTTCTTCCATCCTTTCCACCGCCTTTCCAGATACATATGCCTAACATACGCCTATATGTATAATAGTATAGCGGTTTTACAGCCTGTTTACAAGTTACAATAAAATATAAGTTCCCTATGCGGAGTAAAATAATTTGGATTTAAAAAAAAGATTTTTTAGATAATAAAAGATATAAAAAAGAAATTTCCGATAAAGTAAAAAGGACGTTGCATCAACGTCCTTTGAAGCAGGGGAAGAGGGGATCGAACCCCCGTTTACGGTTTTGGAGACCGCCGCACTACCGCTGTACTATTCCCCTATGCTGTTCAACGAATTGTATTATAGCATAGGTGCCGGGAGGAAAGCAAGCATAAATTTCAAATTTTCGTAATTTTCAAATTTTTACAACAATTTATTGCTTTCCCGCCGAAATACCTCATGCATATTCTCTTTACAGGCAGAATTCTAAATCAGTTCTATCGCTTCCTGCACATTGGAAACCCCGATGACCTTAATGCTTTTCGTATTTTTCAGCATGTCGGCATTGGCTTTGGGCATCACACAGGTGGTAAAGCCTAATTTCACGGCCTCCTGCAGCCGCTGCTCCGCCAGACTGACGGCACGGACTTCGCCGCTTAATCCTACTTCACCGAATACCACGGTGCTTTCATCCACCGGCCGGTTCTTGAAACTGGAAACAATCGCCATCACCATGCCAAGGTCCACTGCCGGCTCCTGAATGCGGATACCGCCTGCCAGGTTTACATAGGCGTCACAGCCGCTCATCTGCAATCCCAGCCGTTTTTCCAGAACCGCCATCAGGAGGTTTACCCTGTTAAAATCCACGCCCGTTGCCTGTCTTCTGGGAATACCGAAATTGCTGTGGCATACAAGCGCCTGCATTTCCACCATAAGCGGTCTGGTGCCCTCCACCGTGCAGGCAACCACGCAGCCGCAGGCGTCCTTAGGTCTGCCGCTTAACATATATTCGGAAGGATTTCTGACCTCCGTAAGTCCCTCTTCCCGCATCTCAAACACACCGATTTCATTGGTGGAGCCGAAACGGTTTTTCACACTGCGTAAAATACGGTAGGAAGCATACCTGTCACCTTCAAAATAAAGCACAGTATCCACCATATGCTCCAATATGCGGGGGCCTGCCACGGTTCCTTCCTTGGTTACGTGTCCCACAATAAAAATGGAAACGCCCAGCCCCTTGGCAAGCTGCAGAAAGAGTGCTGTGGACTCCCGTACCTGGGAAACACTGCCGGGGGCTGCGGAAACGTCTTCACTGTACATGGTCTGTATGGAGTCAATAATCACAATCTGCGGTTTCCGGCTGCGGATGGTGTCCTCAATCAGAGAAAGATTGGTCTCACACAAAAGAAGCAGATTGTCGTTGAAGCTGCCAATTCTCTCGGCACGCATCTTAATCTGCTTTAAGGACTCCTCTCCGGAAATATAGAGCACCTTTGCACCGGCATCCGAAAAATTCCGGCATACCTGCAAAAGCAGGGTGGATTTTCCGATACCGGGATCACCGCCTACCAAAGTAAGGGAACCGGCTACTACACCGCCCCCCAGTACCCGGTCAAGCTCCTGCATGCCGGTGCTGATTCTGTCTTCTTTTTCCATGGTAATCTCAGACAGCACAGCCGGCTTCTGCCTGGCTGTGCTGCCCTGTGTACCATTTTTCTTTAGTGCTGCCGTACTGACCTGCTCCTCCACAAAGGTGTTCCACTCCCGGCATCCCGGACACTGTCCCATCCACTTTGCAGACTCAAAGCCGCAGTTCTGGCAGAAAAAAACTGTACTCTTTTTACTTTTTGTCATTACGCCTCTGTTACCTTTACAGCAACCTCGCCTGCGCCTGCGAGCTCTACGCTCAAAATCAGCTTGCCGCCAAGTCCGGTGCTCATTTTGCCGATGCTTTCTCCACCGACATAAACTTCGTATTCTGTGTCTTCTTTCATGCCCAACGTAATCTGGGAATCTTCCGCACCTTCTACGGTGAACTCCACACCGTTTTCTGTTTCTACGAAATGATTTACACTGGTTCCGGGAACGGATTCATATAAGAACATTTCGTTTTTCTCTAACTTTGTCATTTCTGCGAATGTCTTTACCTTATATGTGTTGCCGGAAATGCTGTCTTCTTTCTTTGCCTTCTTATCCAGTGTGTGATTGCCGAAGCCGATTGCTCCGTTTTCCTCTGTGCGAAGTAACTCTTCCACGATTGCCATTTGTATTTCCTCCTGCGTTGGATTTTACCTAAAGTTTACATGTATAGTATAATATATTCTGCGTTTCGTTTCTACTGGTTTTTCACATGAAAAGTGACTTTTTCATCCTTGATGCCCGCCGTAACCGTATCGCCCGGTTTGACATTGCCCCGTAAGATTTCTTCTGCCAGGGCATCCTCTACCAGGGACTGGATGGCACGCTTTAAGGGTCTTGCACCCATCTTTTTGTCGGAATGCTTTTCCACCAGATATTCCTTCAATGCCGGTGAAAATTTCAGCTTAATCTGCAGCTGTTCCTCACAGCGTTTCGATAAATTGGATGCCAGCAGGGATACGATGGATTTCATATTGTCCTTGCTTAGCTGGTGGAACACAATGATTTCATCGATACGGTTGATGAATTCCGGCTTGAATATCTTCTTTACTTCCTCCATAACGCCGCTCTTCATCTTGTCGTAGTCTTTCTTTTCGCTCTTATCCACGGTAAAGCCCAGATTTTTGGGGTCCACGATTCGTTGTGCGCCCGCATTGGAAGTCATAATCAGCACGGTATTCTTGAAGCTGACCTTTCTGCCCTTGGAGTCCGTGATATGGCCGTCGTCCAGTACCTGCAGAAGAATGTTGAATACATCCGGGTGCGCTTTTTCAATCTCGTCAAAAAGTACCACGGAGTACGGGTTTCTTCTGACCTTCTCGGAGAGCTGACCGCCTTCTTCAAAGCCAACATATCCGGGCGGGGAACCAATCATCTTGGAAACCGAATGGCCTTCCATATATTCGGACATATCGACGCGGATAAGCGCATTTTCGGAACCGAACATCGCTTCTGCCAGAGCCTTGCAGAGCTCGGTCTTGCCGACACCGGTGGGTCCTAAGAACAGGAACGAACCGATGGGTCTGTTGGGATCCTTTAAGCCGGTACGTCCGCGGCGCATTGCCTTTGCCACCGCCGTTACGGCCTCTTCCTGACCGATGACTCTCTTGTGCAGCTCATCCTCTAACTTTAAGAGCCGTTCGCTTTCCTTCTCCGCAATCTTTTCCAACGGAATCTTCGTCCAGACGGATACCACTCTTGCAATGTCCTCTTCGCCCACAACGTATCTGCGTTTTGCCTCTGCCTGTTCGTTATTCTTGCGCAGACGCTCATACTTTTTAATCAAAGCATCCTGCACCCGCTTCAGCTCACTGACTCTTTCGTAGTCGTCCGTTTTCACGTAGTTTTCGATTTCCTTGTCCATTTCCGCAATTTCCGCCAGCATTTCCTGCTGCCTGGCAGGTGTCTGTGCGGAAGAAAGACGGACTGCCGCTGCGGCTTCGTCTATCAGGTCAATCGCTTTGTCCGGCAGATTTCGGTCATTGATGTAACGGTCTGACAGTTTAACGGCTGCCTCCACTGCTTCCGGTAAAATCTCCACATGATGATGCTCTTCGTATTTGGAACGGATACCGTTCAATATACGGATGGATGCCTCCACATCCGGCTCTTCCACATTGACCGGCTGGAAACGTCGCTCCAGTGCCGCATCCTTTTCCACATATTTTCGATATTCATTGATGGTGGTGGCTCCGATTAACTGTATTTCGCCTCTGGCAAGGGAAGGCTTTAAGATGTTGGATGCATCAATGGCTCCCTCTGCCCCACCCGCACCGATGATGGTATGCAGTTCATCCAGAAACAGAATAATATTGCCGGCGTCCATTACTTCTTTGACAACCTTTTTAATTCTCTCTTCAAATTCTCCGCGGTACTTGCTGCCCGCTACCATGGCGGACAAATCCAGTGTCAGGACACGCTTATCCTTTACGGTAAACGGTACATCCCCGGATACAATCCGAAGTGCCAGCCCTTCCACGATTGCCGTTTTGCCGACACCCGGTTCTCCGATTAAGCAGGGATTATTTTTGGTACGCCTGCTTAAAATCTGGATCACTCTCTGGATTTCGTCCTCTCTGCCGATAACGGGATCCAGACTGCCTTCCTCCGCCATTGCCGTCAAATCGCGGCTGAACTGGGAAAGCATGCTGCCACCCTTGTTGCCGGGACGGTTTTTCGCCAAATCTTCTTTATAAAGACTGCTGTCCTCTCCGATGGAAATCAGCACGTCGATGTATACCTTCTGTGTCGATACGCCCAGGGTATTGAGCAGTCTGACCGCCACATTTTCTCCTTCTTTGATAAGAGCCATCAGGATATGCTCGGTGCCGATCAGCTTTTCATGAAAACGCTCTGCCAGTCTGTGTGCCTCTGCCAGAACCTTCTGTGCCCTCGGGGAATAATTCTCCTTATCCTTCAAAGCTACGGCACCGTCAAAGGTAATCAAATCCTTTACGATGTCCATAACCTGTTTTTCATCTACGCCGTTCTGAAAAAGCACCTTGGCTGCCACGCCGTTGCCCTCTTTCAGAAGACCTATCAGGATATGCTCGGTACCCACATAGCCCTGCTGCAGTTTTCTTGCCGTTTTTTCTGCATGTGAAAGCGCAGCCTTCGCACTGTCGGTAAATTGTAGCTGCATGATTAGTGTCCTCCATAATCTTCATATATTTCATCTATCAGAGCATGCACCTCTTCCTGGGAAATATTCTTGCAAATGCTCTTTGCAAGAATCACCTGCAGTTCTTCCCTCAGCTTGGAAATGGTGTTCATACGGTCTTCATCCACCGCAATGACCGCTCCTTTTCGTCTGTCCACCTTTACATAGCCCTCCTGCTTCAGAACAGTATAGGCTTTGTTCACTGTGTGCATATTGATGCCGATATCTTCTGCTAACTGACGTACGGAAGGCAGCTGTTCGCCCTCACGGAAACGCGATGTGGCAATCCCCAAGATAATCTGATTGCGAAGCTGCAGATAAATGGCTTCGTCGCTGTTAAAATCAATTTCAATCATCATACTTAAGTTTCGCCTCCTTTTTATCTGTTATACAGACAGTATAACACAATGAAGTTTCCCGTCAATGTTTTTTGGTTTCTTTATAAATATTTAATAATAAAAAAGTAAAACAGGGAGCTGACCTTCCAGTTCCCTGTTTTGAGTTTTATCTTTCTTCGTATTTACCGATTTTCAGTCTCTTAATAAACTCATCCTCCGGCAAGGGCTTGTCAAAGTAATAGCCCTGCATCATGTCGCAGCCGGTGGTGCTTAAATATTCGTACTGCTCCTTTGTTTCCACACCTTCCGCCACAATCTGGATACCCAGCTCCTTTGCCATGCGGACAATGTTTTTCAGCATAACGATATCGCGAAATTTTCGTTCAAATTCTTCATCCATCTGTACGAAGGAACGGTCTATCTTCAAAAGGTCTATCTCCGCCAGACGGAGCATGTTCAGAGATGAATAGCCGGTTCCGAAATCATCTATGGATGTGGCAATATCGTTCAGCTTCAGTTTGTTCACCAGTCTGGAAATTTCTTCGTAGTCCTTAAAGTCCTCGCTCTCGGTAAGCTCCACTTCTATGTACTTGTGCGGCACGCCGTGTTTGTCGATTACCGCCACAATATCCTCTGCAAGATGCTTGTTTTCCATATGGCAGCGTGAGAAATTTACGGATATCTTCAGATAATCTTGTCCTTCCTCCCGCAGCTTTTTCAGAAATGCACACACCTTATCCAGTACATAAAAGTCCAGCCGGCAGATGCTTCCGTCCTTTTCCAGTATGGGAATAAATTCACCGGGGGAAACAATGTTTCCCTTGAAATACCAGCGGATAAGAGCCTCGGCACCGCCGATTTTACTGTCCCTTGTCCGCACCTTGGGCTGATAATATACTATAAAATCCTCGTTCTTCAAGGCATCGTCAAAGTTGGCGCTGATGTCCTTCTGCTTCATGATATTGCTGTATTTCTGCTCATCATAATAGGCAACGGCACTGCCTTCCTTATCCCTTGCTACCTGATATGCCACACTGGAACGCATCATGACTTCTCCGGCATCCTTCACACCTTTTAGGTGGGTCACACCGATGGTTGCCTTCAGCTCAAATTTATACTCCCTGCCTCCTTCTTTCTGGGAAACCTCCACATTTTCCAGAAATTTTAAGAAGTCTGAAGTATGCTCCTTCTTCAAAAGAACAATAAAATTGTCACCGCCGGGTCTTGCTACCATTTCCTCATTGTCCAGATGCTCCTTTAAATGCGCCGCATACTGCTTCATGATTTCGTTACCGCTGCGGTAGGACAATTTCCGGTTCACATACTTAAAATTACGTATATTTAAGTAAAGGGACTCGTATTCGTCAATTCTGCCTTTTACTATCAGCTCTCTTGCAAAATCCATAAACGCCGTCAGGTTGGGAAGTCCCACCACAAGGTCCGTTCCCTTGACATGCTTAATCAGTTCCTGAAGGGTCAGTCTCGACAGGATATTATAAATAACCTGACTCATAAGTTTAAGAATTTCTTTCTGTTCCGGCGTCCATCCTTGTCCTTTTTCTCCGTAGATGCAGATTCTGGTGGTGCTGCCGCCCGCATTCGGATATTCATAGACTTCCGGTGCACTTGCCGCCCTGCCTTCGTCAAAAAGGACTATGGTTGCTTCTTTTGTCCTTTCCGAAAGAGAGATGTCCACACAATTTAAGACTCCTTCTATTCTGGCAACAGGCACATCCTTCTGTACACAGGATATGGCTTTATGCAGTTGTAGTATAAATTCATCAATGGTTTGAACAGGCTTAAAAACTTCCTGTAAAAAGCTTTCCACACCTGTATTTTGATATAGCATACGTTTCTACAACCTCTGCTTTCTTTTCGTGTTCCTTTTTATTTGTTCAGAAATTCAAAGGAAAAATCATCATCATCCTCAATAAAGTTCTTGGACTTTCCTCTGAATCCCGCAGAGCCCTGCATAACCGGTCTTACATCTGACTGGCTGCTTCTTTCTGCGGCGGGTCTTTCTTCCGCACCGGTTCTCGGGCTCTGGGTGGCTACTCCCGTTCCGGCAGGTCTATGTCCCTGGGGTGCTACTCCCGTTCCGGCGGGTCTATGTCCCTGGGGTGCTACTCCCGTTCCGGCAGGTCTTGCGCCCTGCGCGGTTCCTGCAGATGCTCTGTGTGCTTCGCCGGCAGGTCTCGTTCCGGCGGGTCTATGTCCCTGGGGTGCTACTCCCGTTCCGGCGGGTCTTGCGCCCTGGGGTGCTACTCCCGTTCCGGCAGGTCTATTTCCGACAGGTCTGTGTCCCTGCGCTGCTCCGGCGGATGCCCTGTGTGCCTCTCCCGAAGGTCTTGCACCGGTTCTTCCGTCTGCTGCTCTATGTGCTTCCCCGGCAGGTCTTCCGTTCTGGGAAGGTCTTTGTCCGGCAGGTCTTCTTTCCGGACTTCTCTGGGGCTGTCTTCTTTCGCTTTCCATATCAAAGCCGTCGTCCATCATGTCCCTAACCTTGAAAATCAGGAAGGATACACCCATGAGGATAAGCGCCAGTATGATGACCAGCACAATAATAATGGTCTTCTGCTTGGAAACCTTTTTCTGGGAAGCTGCTAATTTTTCTGCATTCTGTTCTGCTTCCGTAATCAGCTTGTTGATGGGGTATTTTTTACCGGCAACATTGTCAATCAGATACCAGGTATCCCCTTCCTGTTCCGTTTCATAAGCAGGCGCTTCTTCCGGCTCTTCCGCCGCTGCATCGTCTCCGTTGTCCACCGGTGTCTCAGGCTGTGTTTCGGGAGCCACCAGTTCTCCGGAAAGGGTTACGAAATCGGAACGGATATAGCCCTGTACTTCCTTGCTGTCAATCATGAAGGTGGAAAGATACCAGGTTTCACTGCCGTTTGCCTTGTAACCGGAAACGGTTACCACCAGATTTTTGGTGGCTGTGGTAACAATGCCGCTTGTGGTATTGGAATCGCCTCTTACCCGGACGCCGTCCTTGTTTACGGTTGCGCTGACCGGCTGTACCTCTGTCACGCCTTCCGTATTTACGGTAACCGAGGAATTCACGGTCGTTGTGCTTGTTCCGGTTGTGGTAGTAGTCGTTGTAGTGGTAGTCGTTGTGGTTGTGGAACCGCCGTCCTTTGTCACTAAATCAGAACGGATGTAACCGGTTCTGTTGGCATCTACTTCTACCTTATACCATACCTTACCGTCCGTGCCGGTTGTTTCTTCCAGAATGTTAAGCTTGTTGCCGTTTAACACACTTGCTACGACAGAGCTTCCCGAATCCGCACTGGAGCGGATGTTGGCGGATGAAGCGCTGACCTTTCCCGTTGCGGCAGAAACCGTAAGATGCGGTGCCAGACAAAGAACCGTTACAAGGCAAAAACATGCGGTAACAATCCATTTTCCTATTCTTTCTGCCATCTTGTTTTTCCCACTCAAGTATCTCATTTTTTCCTCCGTTTCTGCGTCTGGCATTTCCTGCCGGAAACTGCGGTTCCTTCAAGCTTACGCCTCCCCGGACCTTCTTCCGTCAGGCTTCGTCTATTGCCTTTCCAATGTCATGACGCATGTATTTATTTTCAAAGCTTACCCACTCCGTTGCCTCATAGGCCTTTTTGCGGGCTTCTTTCAAATCCTTTCCCTTGGCGGTGATTCCTAAAACGCGTCCGCCGTTTGTTACGACTCTGCCCTCGGCATCAAATTTGGTGCCTGCATGGAAACAGTAGTAGTCATCTTTTCCCTTGAAGTTTTCCAGTCCGGTGATGGGAAATCCCTTTTCATAGGAAACCGGATAACCGTCGGAAGCCAGTACCACGCAGACTGCTGCATTGTCTTCAAACTTAAGGTCCACTTTATCCAGTGTGCCGTCGATGCAGGCATCCACCACATCCATGATATCGTTTTCCATACGGCAGAGTACCACCTGCGCCTCCGGGTCGCCGAAACGGGCATTGTACTCTAAGACACGGGGGCCCTTCGGGGTCAGCATCAGCCCGAAGAAAATAACGCCCTTGAACTCCCTGCCTTCCTTTGCCATGGCATCCACCGTTGCCTGATAGATATATTTCTTGCAGAACTCATCCACTTCTTCGGTATAGAAGGGGCTGGGAGAAAAGTTGCCCATACCGCCGGTGTTCAGTCCCTCGTCTCCGTCCTTGGCACGCTTGTGGTCCTGCGCGGAGGTCATGGGCTTAATGGTCTTGCCGTCCACAAAGGAAAGTACGGAAACCTCTCTGCCGGTCATGAATTCTTCGATTACCATACGGTTGCCGGCGCTGCCGAAATGCTTGTCCAGCATGATTTCCTTCACACCCGCTCTGGCTTCTTCCAAAGTGTTGCAGATAAGCACGCCTTTTCCCAATGCCAGTCCGTCCGCCTTTAAGACGATGGGCATTTCCGCCGTTTCCAGATAAGCAAGCGCTTTCTCCGGATCATCAAAGGTTTCATAGGCTGCGGTAGGAATGTTGTATTTTTTCATAAGGTCCTTGGAGAAAGCCTTGCTGCCCTCTAAGATAGCCGCTTTTTTGTCCGGTCCGAACACACGGAAGCCAGCTTCCTTAAGGACATCCACCAGACCTCCTACCAGAGGATCGTCCGGTGCCACAAATACTAAATCCACCTGTTTTTCTTTGGCATATGCCACGATTTTATCAAATTCCATAACGCCTATGGAAGGTTCACATTCTGCGATTTCCGCAATACCCGCATTGCCGGGTACACAGTAGAGCTTGTCCACTCTTCTGCTTTTCTTCATGCTAACCGCAATGGCATGCTCTCTGCCGCCACCGCCTATAATCAGTACTTTCATGCATTGCCTCCTTTTGTGTATACATGTCCGTCTTTTACATACAGTCTGTCATTGGCAATATCATCAATCGCCTGGGGAAGAAGCAGCCACTCTGCCTGTTCCATCACACGTCTCTGCAAAATCTCGGGGGTATCTCCCTCTTCGGTAAACACGGGCTTCTGGGCAATAATCGGTCCCTCGTCCATGCCTTCGTTTACAAAATGGACGGTTGCTCCCGTTACCTTTACGCCCCTCTTTAAGGCTTCCTCATGCACATGCAGTCCATAGTATCCCACGCCGCAGAAGGCGGGAATAAGGGACGGATGGATGTTGATAATCCTGCCGGAAAATTTTGCCACCATGCTCTCCGGGATTTTTACAAGGAAGCCCGCCAGAACAATTAAATCCGGCTGAAGCTCTTCCATTTTAGAGGTAAATGCTTCGTTAAAAAGCGCTCTTGACTCATAGTCCTTCGGACTCATAACCACACCCGGAATGTGATGGGCTGCCGCTCTGTCCAGGGCTTTCGCGCCCGGATTGTTGCTGATAACGGCAACGATTTCGGTATTGGTAATCTTTCCCGCATCCACGGCATCCAATATTGCCTGCAAATTCGTACCGCCGCCGGATACACAAACAACTGTCCTTAGCATAAGGTTACTCCCTTTTCTCCGGCTTCACAGGAACCTACCACATAAGCGGTATCTCCGGCTTTTTCAATCGCAGCCACGGTCTTTTCCACATCGGCGGGGTCTACTGCCAGCACCATGCCGAGTCCCATGTTGTAGGTGTTGTACATCATCTTTTCTTCGATATTGCCGGTCTTCTGCATCAGCTTAAAGATGGCAGGCACTTCGTAGCTGTCCTTCTTTACCACCGCATTGATGCCTTCGGGAAGCATTCTCGGAATATTTTCATAAAATCCGCCGCCGGTGATATGGCTGCAGCCCTTTACGGTAACGCCTGCATTCTTGATTTCTTTTAATGCTTTTACATAAATACGGGTCGGAGCAAGCAGCGCCTCGCCCAGAGTGGTGCCTAATTCTTCGTAGTAGGTATTCAGGCTTTCCTTGGTCATCTCAAACACCTTGCGGACCAGAGAAAATCCGTTGCTGTGTACGCCGGAAGAAGCAATGCCCACAAGCACATCGCCGGGCTTGATATTTGCTCCGGTAATCAAATCCTTTTCATCTACCACGCCTACGGCAAATCCTGCCAGGTCGTATTCATCCTCGGGCATCAGTCCCGGATGCTCTGCGGTTTCTCCGCCGATAAGCGCCGCACCGGACTGTACGCAGCCGTCTGCCACGCCCTTTACGATGGTGGCAATCTTCTCAGGATAGTTCTTGCCGCAAGCAATGTAATCTAAGAAGAATAAAGGCTCGCCGCCGGCACATGCCACGTCGTTCACGCACATTGCCACGCAGTCGATACCGATGGTATCGTGCTTATCCAGTAAAAATGCCAGTTTAATCTTGGTACCCACACCGTCGGTACCGGATAACAATACGGGCTTTTCCATCTCCTTAATCTTGTCTAAGGAGAAAGCTCCCGAGAAACCGCCGAGACCACCCATTACTTCCGGTCTCATGGTTGTTTTAACAAACTTCTTCATCAGCTCCACTGATTCGTATCCTGCTTCAATATCCACGCCTGCGTTCTTGTAATCCATAATAATCTCCACCTCAATTTTACTTTTCCATGTATTTTTTGTAGCCGACTTCCTGCAGTCTTGCGTCTTTTTTCTGTACCTGTTCTTTTAAGTTTTGGCTGTAGTCCTTCAGCTTCGCCAGAAGCGCCTCATCGGAAACCGCAAGGATTTTGGCTGCCAGAAGACCTGCGTTGGCACCTCCGTTGATTGCCACCGTCGCTACCGGAATACCGGACGGCATCTGTACGATGGAATACAGGGAATCCCTGCCTCCCAAAGATGTGGTGTGCATGGGAATGCCGATAACCGGCATGGGGAAAATAGCGGCGCACATGCCCGGAAGATGGGCTGCCATTCCCGCACCTGCGATAATCACCTTGAATCCTTTCTCCTCTGCACTCTTTGCATACTCGAAAAATACGTCCGGCTCTCTGTGTGCGGAGATAATGGTCATTTCATAAGAAATACCAAGTTTCTCCAATACATCTGCTGCCTTTGCCATGATGGGCATGTCCGAATCGGAGCCCATTACAATACCTACCTGTGCCACCTTGTTTTCTCCTTTCAGGCTTTTTATCCATAAAAAATCTCGGTAAAGAAATAAAACATTCTTAAGTTCAGTTTACTAAATATTTACCCTCGGTGCAATGTATTTTTCTTAATTTTATATGAATTTACTAATTAAAGGGCTTATTCAGCCCTTCACAGCCCGGCAGAACAAATCTGCCGTTTTCAATAATGGGCACCCTGCTTCCATCCTTTTTCACGGCAGCTAACAGTCCCAGTTCATGATACGGAATGGTGATGTCGGTATGACAGTTGAAATAAGCCTTCTGCATATCCGTCTTCCGCAGGGCGGAAACCTCATTTTCCCGGGCAATGATTTCTTTTCCGTCGGGATTGTAGACTTTTACGTCTTCCGCCTGGGAATAGCAGGTATCGCCCACTGCAAAATGCGGTCCCATTTTCTCTGCAATCAGAATGGGAAGCTTGCCGCCGATGCCGTATTTTTCCGCTACCATATAAGCCGTGGTATTGGTGCCTACCGCAAATTCGCCCAAAGGAAGGGTATCGTGATGCATCAGCACATTGTCCTTGATATAACGTCTGCCTTCTTCCGCATCCGAGAAGTTGCCGCAGTGGTAGTCTGCCACCATACCGTCCTTGAAATCAATTTCAAAATCCCGGTATTCCAGCCCGTTTAAGAACACGCGGCTCACATGCAGCACACCGTTTGTGCCTTTCAGTCTCGGAGAGGTAAAGACCTCGCCTACCGGAATATTGACGTCTGCCACACAATTTTCAAACTTGGACTCCTTTTCCGGGTCGTTAAGGGTGCAGAGCATTACCTTCACATCCGTGCGGTTGCCGTTCATGCCCTTTACTTCCACGTATTCCGCCCGGTCAAGGGTATCGATCATGGTCTGCTGGATTTTCTGATATAAGGAATAATCCAGTGTATTGATGCGGATAATTTCATCAAAAATCTGCGTAAAATTGTCCCCGATGTCCGGTGTAGGGAATGCAATAATGGTGAAGCTTCTCTCCTCTTCCTTCACATAATTGCTCATCATCCGGCGGTATGCGGAAATATATTCCACATTCAGGCGCTGGTACTGCTCGTCGCCCTGAATGGCTTCCTTCTTCGGTACCGGGGAAAACGGTTCCTCCCCAAACACCTCAATCACTGCTGGGCCTCCGAACAGTGCGGCTTCCTTCTTATATTGTTCAAACGCGGTCTTTAAGGTTTCTAATTTCCGGTTCATATACTGTCTGTCAAAGAACAGCATATCATCATCCTTGTGGTCGTAGCTATACTGTCTGTTGGGTGCGGTGCTCTGGTAACGTCCTCTGTAAACAATGGAGTCCAGTCCGATTTTCTTAAAATTGGAAACAGCTCTCCTTACCACCCTTTCAAAGCCGATGTTATAATAAATGCACACGCTCTTTTTTTTGCTGATGTCTTTATTGGTGGTGATAAATCCTATCCGGTATCCTTCTGTGAAGGTATCCGCCATGGTGGCTATGGTTTCTTCGGGAAGGCTGTTTAAGAATGCCGCCGTTTTCAGCTCGCTGTCGGAAATATATTCGCCGTAGCGGTACAGGTAACGCAAATCCGTTAAGTCCGCTTCCATGAGAAGCCTCTTTGCCATATCCTGCTTCGGCACCACCTGATTTTCCACCTGCTCCAGGGAAAGTACATCCGCATAATCGCTTCTGTGCCAGTAATAAATCTTGCGGATTTCCTCATAAGCGGGAACTCCGCCGTTTTCTTCTTTTTCACACACAAAGGCGCTGTAAATCTCTAAGAAAAGTTCGGCAAGAGCCAGAAATAATTCTTTCTTTTCATCGTATACAAAACCGATACCTCTCCGGTAATGTACATGCAGGGCAGAAAAGAGTCTGCCGTATTCTTCTCCCAGACGTTCCACTGCGAAAGCGGGATTCGCATAGCTTGTGTCGTATCTTTCTCCCAGCAGTTCACCGTAATGCTTCTCATTTAATGCGGTCAGGTCGGCTTCATCCAGTTTCTCAAAGGCTTCGCCGTTCACTCTGTCCGCAGTCTTAAACAAATGGGCAAACCATTCTGCTTCCATTAAAAAATAAGCGGAAAATTTGCCCAAATCTACTCTTTCGTTTTTCAGCTCTTCGCAGATTTCCTCTATTCTGCCGCGGGCAAGCTCCCATCTTTCCGTTAAAATTTCCATGTCTTCCATGTTGTTTTCCTTTCTATGTTAAATAATTTCCCACATAAATCACAATGCCGATGCCGATAAAGGAAAGGGCATTGAAAAGAATTCCCAGAAACGGGAACAATTTATACTTATCCTTCTCCAGTGCCGTCATAATTCCCAAAATAAGTCCCACAACAGAAAACAGGAATATCAACAATCCCGTCATGCCGTATCCTGTCGGCGCATCGCCTTTTTTTAAATAGGTCAGATAAATGACCGCCACAAGGGAAACCATGCTGATAATTCCCAAAATCGTAGACATGATTGCCTTGGGCGAATGTTTTTTATTGGTAAAAATATAGTGCTGTTTACGTGCCATCTCCCTTTCGCCTCTTTCTTTCCATAATAAAAGGAAAAGGGCACCCCCTGTGGAAATGCCCGTTTCATCTCTAAAATAAAATATCAGACTTTCTGGAAAGAAGCTTCGCTCCCCCGATAATCAAAAGAACGCCGGTGGCAACTCCTACAATCATGGTCAGAATGCCAATCGCAATATTCGCAGCACCCGTTCCCCGCATGGTCTTATACACTTTTTCTTCCATAGTCATCCTCCTTCTTACATCCTTACGCTTCTTTTTTTACGCCGTACTGTGCATAGTAAGCATCAATCGCCTGTTTTAAGGTATCATCAATGTAAACCGTTCCCTTGTAGGGCTTATTGTAAAGGTACTCAGTCACTTCGGACATGCTGACAATGGCACGGGTCGGGAAACCGTATGTTTCGCTGACTTCCTGCAGTGCACCCATTTTGCCGCCCAGTCCTACTTCTTCTCTGTTTAAGGAAACCATAAGTCCCTTGATTTCCACATTCGCCTGTGCTCTGACGATAGGCACCGTTTCTTCCATGGATTTGCCGGAAGTGGTAACGTCTTCAATCATTACCACGCGGTCGCCGTCTTTTAAATTGCTTCCTAAAAGAATACCCACATCTCCGTGGTCCTTTACTTCTTTACGGTTGGAGCAGTAACGGATTTCTTTTCCGTAAAGCTCGCTGTAGGCGATGGTGGTTGCCACACTTAAGGGAATACCCTTGTATGCCGGTCCGAACAGTACATCGAAATCGTCCCCGAAGTTGTCATGAATTGCCTTTGCGTAATACTGTCCCAGCTTACGAAGCTGCTCGCCTGTCACATATGCTCCGGCGTTCATGAAAAAGGGGCTTTTTCTGCCGCTCTTTAAGGTGAATTCACCGAATTTCAGCACCTTGCTGTCTATCATAAAGCCAATAAATTCCTGCTTGTACTGTTCCATCTTTTCTTCCTCCGTATCAATGCCTTAAGTCTTTTCCTATGCTAACATAAATCCGGGAAATATTCAATCTTCCCGTAAAAATTATCTGCTTTCCAGCGCCTGCGCGATATCCTCTTTCATGTCAAGCACGGCTGCACGGGAGGCATCGGCATAAGCTTCCGCCCCGAAGGATGCGTATTTTTCCTGCTTGTAGGCTGCGATGATGCCGCGGGAGGAATTGATGATGGCGCCCAGTCCGTCCTCATTGAAGAAGTGAACCAGGTCCTTGCCCTTGCCGCCCTGTGCACCGTAACCGGGCACTAAAATGAAGGTCTTCGGCATAATCTTTCTTAAAATTTCGCCCTGTTTCGGATAAGTGGCACCTACTACGGCGCCTACATAACTGTAGGAATCGCCCATGCACTCGGCGCCCCACTCTGCCGTCTTTTCTCCTACGATTTCATAAAGCGGTCTGCCGTCCACTTCGCGGTCCTGGAATTCGCCGCTGCTGGGATTGGAAGTCTTTACCAGGACAAAGATGCCTTTTTTCTCTTCCTTACATACCTTAATAAAGGGCTTCACGCCGTCGGAACCAAGATAGGGATTGACCGTAGCAAAGTCCTCGCCGAACGGATAATATGCCTTGCTTCCCACGGCTACTTTGCCGAGATGACCTGCCGCATATGCTTCGGAAGTGGAGCCGATATCGCCTCTTTTGATATCCCCGATAACCACAAGACCTTTTTCCTTGCAGTAATTTACGGTTTTCACAAAAGCGTTCAGTCCCGGAAGTCCGAACTGCTCATACATGGCAATCTGCGGTTTTACGGCGGGAATCAAATCCGCTACGGCATCCACAATACCTTTGTTATACTGCCAGATAGCCTCTGCGGCACCTTCCAGTGTTTCACCGTATTCGGCAAACGCTTTTTTCTGAATATGCTCCGGAATGTAAGAAAGCATGGGGTCTAAGCCCACTACAATAGGGGCATTGGTTTTTTTGATGTTGGCAATCAGTTTATTAATCATGATTTGAACCTTTCTTCCGTTTTCTATTATAAATTTTTAGTTGTAAAAATTTACTCACTTGTGAAAAGTTTAGCATAAAAAAGCCGCCTTAGCAACTCTTCCCTTGCCTTTTTTTCCGCAAAGCTTTATAGTAAAATATTAGAGCACAATTTATAGAAAGAGGAAAAAAAGTATGTTAAAACAACTTGCCGGATGCGTAAGAGAATACAAAAGACCTACCATTCTTACGCTCATTTTCATTGTAGGCGAAGCTGTCATCGAGACGATTATCCCCTTTATCACCGCCAATCTGGTCAACCGGATTAAGGCAGGCGCTTCCATCGAAAGCGTTATGGAAGTGGGACTTCTTCTTATTATAATGGCAGCCATCTCTTTGGTCTGCGGCGGTCTTGCCGGCTTTACCTGTGCAAAAGCGTCCACCGGCTTTGCCAAGAACCTGCGGAGCGACCTGTTCCACCGCATCCAGACTTATTCCTTTGAGAACATCGACAAATTCTCATCATCTTCCCTGGTAACCCGTATGACGACGGATGTTACCAATGTGCAGATGGCGTTTATGATGTTAATCCGCATTGCCATAAGAAGCCCGTTGCTTCTTATTTTCTCCACGGTCATGGCATTTGTCATGGGCGGCAAATTAGCATTTGTCTTTGTTGTGGTAATTCCCATTCTTGCCTTTGGTCTTCTTGCCATCGGCAAAAAAGCCATGCCTGCCTTCCGCAGTGTGTTTAAGAAATATGACCGGTTAAACGAATCTATTGAAGAAAATGTCCGCGGCATGCGAGTGGTAAAGGGCTTCTCCCGGGAAGAATACGAAAAGCAGAAATTCAATACGGCGGCGGACAACATCCGTAAGGACTTTACAAAAGCCGAATGTATCGTGGCTCTGAATACCCCTCTTATGAATCTCTGCATGTATATCAACATGATTGTGGTTCTTTTGGTTGGTTCCAAGCTTGCCATAACCAGCGGCGGTTCCGCTCTGGATGTGGGACAGATTTCCGGTATGCTGACCTATGGTATGCAGATTTTGATGTCCCTAATGATGCTTTCCATGATTTACGTCATGGTTACCATGTCTGCGGAGTCCGCCAAGCGAATCTGCGAAGTGCTTGAAGAAGAGCCTTCATTAAAGGAACCGGAGAACCCGGTTATGGAAGTAAAGGACGGTTCCATCGAATTTAAGAATGTGAATTTCAAGTACTCCGCCAAGGCGAAAAAGTATGCCCTGTCGGATATTGACCTGTCCATCCGTTCCGGTATGACCGTTGGTATTATCGGCGGTACCGGTTCCAGTAAATCCTCTCTGGTACAGTTAATCCCGAGACTTTATGATGTAACGGAGGGTGCCGTTCTTGTGGGCGGCGTGGATGTACGGAGCTACGACATTCCCACACTCCGGAGTGCCGTTGCCATGGTGCTTCAGAAGAATGTGCTGTTCTCCGGCACCATCAAGGATAACCTGCGCTGGGGCAATGAAAATGCCACGGACGAGGAAATCACGGAGGCCTGCCGTCTTTCCCAGGCAGATGAATTTATCCAGACCTTCCCCGACAAATATGACACCTACATTGAGCAGGGCGGTTCCAACGTATCGGGCGGTCAGAAGCAGCGTCTCTGTATTGCCAGAGCCCTCCTAAAGAAACCGAAAATCTTAATTTTGGATGACTCCACCAGTGCCGTGGATACTAAAACAGATGCCTTAATCCGCGCCGGTTTCAAAAATTACATTCCCGATACCACAAAAATTATCATTGCCCAGCGTATTGCCTCCGTGGAAGATGCCGATTTGATTATCGTCATGGACAACGGCAGCATTTCCGCCGCAGGTACGCATGAAGACCTGCTTCAGAGCAGCGATATTTACAGAGAAGTTTACGAGCAGCAGACGAAGGGAGGAAACGAAAATGAATAAACCGAATAAAAAAGTCAATCCTCATACCTTCAAACGTATTATGAAAACTCTCATCAGTTACTACCCGGTACTCGTACCCGTAACTGTGTTCTGTATCCTGTTTTCCGCGATTGCCGCCGCCATTCCCGATATCTTCATCCAGAAGATTATCGCTATTATCGAAGTATGGCAGCCGGACAAAAACTGGACGGCAGCCGTAAAGGAAATTACGCCGTTAATGGTCATTCTGATTTCCATGTATGTGATTTCCATTATTGCCGTCACGGTTTACTCCGAACTGATGGCTTTCATTACGCAGGGATACTTAAGCAAGCTGCGTATCTCCATGTTCGGCGGCATGCAGAACTTACCGATTAAATACTTTGACACCAATAAGCACGGCGACATCATGAGCTATTACACCAACGATATCGATACACTACGTCAGCTCATTTCCCAGTCCATGCCTGCTTTAATCCGCTCCATTGCCATTGTCATCGGCGTCTTTTTCATCATGCTGTATTACAGTGTCTGGATGACGCTGCTCCTTCTTGTGGGTGTGGCTGCCATGATGATTATTTCCAAGAGAGTCGGCGGCGGTTCTGCCAAATACTTTATCAAACAGCAGCAGTCCATCGGTAAGGCAGAGGGCTTTATCCAGGAAATGATGAATGGTCAGAAGGTCATCAAGGTCTTTAACCACGAGGAAGAATGTATTTCCGATTTTGAAGAAATCAATACGGCGCTTTGTGACGATAGCTGCAAGGCAAACGCCTATGCCAATATTTTAGGTCCCATTATTATGAACATCGGCAACATCATTTACGTGCTGATTGCCGTAGCAGGCGGTCTGTTCCTTTTGTCCGGTGTTCCCAACATCAGTATTTCGGGACTGGGCTTCAGTATCAGCATTATCATTCCGTTCTTAAACATGACCAAGCAGTTTACCGGCAACATCAACCAGTTGTCCCAGCAGATTAACTCCATCGTCATGGGTCTTGCCGGTGCCGAGCGTATCTTTGCCCTGATGGATGAAACACCGGAAACGGACGACGGCTATGTTACTCTGGTAAATGCCAATATTGCCCCGGACGGCACCATCACGGAAACTGATAAACACACCGGCTGCTGGGCATGGAAGCATCCCCACGGTGATGGCACTCTTACCTATACCGCCCTGCAGGGTGATGTGCAGATGAATGATGTGGACTTTGGTTATGTAGAGGGAAAAACGGTGCTTCACAATGTTTCCGTTTACGCCAAACCCGGTCAGAAGGTTGCTTTTGTGGGCGCTACCGGTGCCGGTAAAACCACTATTACCAACTTAATCAACCGATTCTATGACATTGCAGACGGTAAAATCCGTTATGACGGCATCAACATCAATAAAATCAGGAAAGCGGACCTTCGCCGCTCCTTAGGTATTGTATTACAGGATACCAACCTCTTTACCGGTACGGTTATGGACAATATCCGTTACGGAAACTTAGACGCCACGGACGAAGAATGCATCACTGCCGCCAAACTTGCCGGTGCCGATGATTTTATCACCAGACTCCCCGGCGGTTACGATACCGAACTTTCCAACAACGGTGCCAACCTTTCCCAGGGACAGCGCCAGCTTCTTGCCATTGCCCGTGCTGCCGTAGCAGACCCGCCGGTTATGATTTTGGACGAAGCCACTTCTTCCATTGATACCCGTACGGAAGCCATCGTCCAGCGCGGTATGGATAAGCTGATGGAAGGCCGTACCGTTTTTGTCATTGCGCACAGACTTTCCACTGTCATGAATTCCGATGTGATTATGGTTCTTGACCACGGCAGAGTCATTGAGCGCGGTACACACGACCAGTTGATTGCCAAGAAGGGCACCTACTACCAGCTCTACACCGGTGCATTTGAATTGGAATAAGCTATTATATACAAATGAAAAGTAAAAAACGGGAGCCCCGGAAGGCTCCCGTTTTTGTATATGTTTGTATTTCTGTGGCTTTTTTGCATGTATCTGTGCTGTTATCCACTTCCTATGCCAGGATAGCTTTTACCTCTTCCAGCGCCTTGTCCGTAGCCGCCGCTATCTGCTCCGCTGTGAAGCCGTTTTTGTGCATGCTCCGGATTGTTCTCGATTCTCCAATGCTGATTCCTTCTTCACGTCCTTTGGTTTCTCCGATAGCCATTCCGGATTCTCTTCCCCTCGTTTCTCCGATAGCAATGCCTTTTTCCATTCCAATGGCAATGCCCTCTTCCATAATTCCTTCACCTAAGTTGCACATCTCGTTCACATCCTTTCTAAAATCTTCTTCCTCTGATATATCATACTCTGTTTTCATTATATGTAACTTTTCTTCCACCGCAAGCTTCTGGGAAAATATAGTTCCCAAAAACCGGTGCAGTTCATAGTTTTCTTCCTGTCCGGGCAGGTCTTTTCCAATCCCAATCATAACGATATGGAACAGGTCCAGTCCTCCCCTCCACAGCTGGCTTCCCATCATATCCTCTTTGGTCAGATGAATATGGCTCATGCTGTTTTCCTCCATATTCATGCAAATCCAGATAGAGTACACGCTCTTGATATCGTCGTAATGGGAGCCCGTAAAGTCCCTCTCCTTCTGGGCGGAAATCTGCCGGCTCACATAAAAGACAGCCCGATTTAAAATCTGGTATTCCCTGGGCTGGTCCTTCTGCATCTCCAGATTGATGATTATCTGGGTCAGCGGCTTCTTTTTGCCGTCAGGTACCTTTTCTCCATCCCGCTCCGGCAGCCGCACATAACAGATTACATCAAACCGTACCAGTCCCTCGTTGATTTCCTGATTTTCCGTGTTTAATCCAACCACACGCTGCCCGTTTTCCTCCCGGGCGGCATTGGTCAGTCCCGGCTCCACCGGCACCTTGCTGATGTAGGGTTCCCCTTCAATGTAGGGAATAATGTCCTTCGGCTTCATTCCCCGGAAAGCTTCCACGGACTTTGCCAGAATGTTGGCTATGATGAATTTCTGCCCTGCGATGTTCTTGGCATGTTCATCGTACTGCGCTTCTTTCCCGGAAGCGCTTACTGCAATCTTCAGTTCTCTAATCACATTTTCCTCCTTAGATTATTTTGTTGTTCATTGGGTTCTAAGCAGGAATTCTTGAATTTTTAGACACCGGTGAGCGCCGGCAAAAGAAAATTAGAAAAAAGAAGTATCTGCTTATGAAAAAGAGTATATCTTAGTTTATCTGATTATGCAAGCATAAATTTACGAAAAATAAAAAAGACTATTTCCCGCAGCAGATACCCTTCTCCGGTATCCGTCGCAGGAACAGTCTTTTTTTCTTATCTTTTTTATACAGGAAGCCTATACCATCATAGCGGCTTCTTCTGCATATTTTTTAATATTGGAGGCATTGACATACTTCTTGAAGTGGTCGCCGTTTACCACAACGAGAGTCGGTGCCTGCATAATGCCGTAACGCTGTACCAGCTCCATATTTTCTTCCGCGTCAATTACCACATACTTTTCATTCTTTAAGTATTCCTTGGCAAGTTTGCAGTTCGGACAGGTCTTGGTGGTGAAAAGGTACTTCACATCCTTAGGCTCCTCTACGGAAACTTCTACCTCGTCCGCATAGTTGGTCAGCTTTACCATGGTCTTTACGGGACGCTTCAGAACGGAATGGTCCACATCGTACTCTTTACGGTTTGCGTACTCCTGCAGCTTGCCGTCGTTCCAGTTCTGTACCGGTCTGTAGTAGCCGGTAATACGGCTGTAAACCTCGGTAGGCTGTCCGCAGTGAGGACATACTGCCACTTCTCCTGCCAGATAACCGTGCTCCTTACAGATGGAGTAGGTAGGAGACAGCGTGTAGTACGGTAATTTGTAGTTGTCCGCAATGGTTTTTACCAGATTTGCGGCCGCCTTCCAGTCGGGAAGCTTTTCTCCCAAGAACGCATGGAATACGGTGCCGGAGGTATACAGGGTCTGTAAATCATCCTGAATATCCAGTGCATCGAAAATATCGGTGGTGTAATCCACGGGCAGATGGGAGGAGTTGGTGTAATAAGGGGTATCTCCCGGCTTGCCTGCGGTCTTGATTGCCGGCCAGCGCTTTCTGTCGTGCTTTGCCAGACGGTATGCGGTACTTTCCGCCGGTGTCGCTTCCAGATTGTAAAGGTCGCCGTACTGCTCCTGATAATCGGACAGACGGTTTCTCATATGGTTCAGCACTTCCTTGGTAAATTCCTGGGTCCTCTTGTCGGACATGTCCGCACGGAGCCAGTTGGCATTCAGTCCCACTTCGTTCATACCGATCAGACCGATGGTGGAGAAATGGTTGTCAAAGGTTCCTAAGTATCTTCTGGTGTAAGGATACAAGCCCTCTTCCAGAAGCTTGGTAATTACGCCTCTCTTAATCTTTAAGGAACGCGCCGCAATGTCCATCATACGATTCAGTCTTGCGTAGAACTCGTCCTTATTGGCGGACAGATACGCAATACGGGGCATATTGATGGTAACAACACCCACACTGCCGGTGCTTTCGCCGGAACCGAAGTAACCGCCGGTCTTTTTGCGAAGCTCTCTTAAGTCCAGACGCAGTCTGCAGCACATGCTTCGTACATCGGAAGGCTGCATGTCGGAGTTGATATAGTTGGAAAAATACGGGGTGCCGTATTTGGAAGTCATTTCAAACAAAAGACGGTTGTTCTCATTGTCGGACCAGTCAAAATCCCTCGTAATGGAATAGGTGGGAATGGGATACTGAAAGCCGCGTCCGTTGGAGTCGCCTTCAATCATGGTCTCAATAAATGCCTTGTTGACCATGTCCATTTCCTTCTTGCAGTCCTTGTATTTGAAATCCATTTCCCTGCCGCCTACGATAGCCGGAAGCTCTGCCAGGTCATCGGGAACCGTCCAGTCCAACGTAATATTGGAGAAGGGTGCCTGGGTGCCCCATCTGCTGGGGGTATTGACACCGTAAATAAAGGCTTCTATGCACTTCTTTACTTCCGGATAAGCCAGATTGTCCGCCTTGACAAAAGGCGCCAGATAAGTATCGAAGGAGGAGAAGGCCTGTGCTCCCGCCCACTCGTTCTGCATGATGCCTAAAAAGTTTACCATCTGGTTGCAGAGCACGGATAAATGCTTTGCCGGTGCAGAGGTAATCTTGCCGGTGATGCCGCCGAGTCCTTCTTTGATAAGCTGTTTCAGTGACCATCCTGCACAGTAGCCTGTGAGCATGGACAAATCATGGATATGAATATCCGCATTGCGGTGTGCATCCGCAATTTCCTGGTCGTAGATTTCGGAAAGCCAGTAATTGGCTGTTACCGCGCCGGAATTGCTTAAGATAAGACCGCCTACGGAATAAGTAACGGTTGAGTTTTCTTTTACACGCCAGTCTTCCACTTTTACATAACTGTTGACTACATCCTTGTAGTCTAAGATTGTGGACTTCATGGTACGCATTTTTTCCCGCTGTTTGCGGTATAAAATGTAAGCCTTGGCTACATCCTCATAGCCGGCCTGTCCCAATACCTTCTCCACGCTGTCCTGGATATCCTCCACGCTGACAGCTCCGTCCTTAATCTTGTCCTGAAAGTCCGCAGACACACGAAGTGAAAGCAGGTCCACGATGTCGTTTGAGTACTGCATTTCCGTAGCCGTAAACGCCTTCATAATGGCATCGTTAATCTTGCTTAATGTGAAGTCCACCCTTTCACCATCTCTTTTAATAACCTGTAACACGAAAGTCCCTCCCTTTCAAACGCTATGCACTTATAGTATCATCTCGTCTTAGGGAAGTCAATGCTAACCCACAAGATATTGTGGGTTAATTATTTCACAATCGCAAAATATGCATATTTGCGGCATTTTGGGGCTTTTAAACTTTTTACCGGCTAACGGGTGGACAAAAAGCCGTATTCCCTCTTTGCGGTCTCGTCATCCGGGTAAGTAGCCAGATAATTCTGCAAAAGTGCGGCTGCCTGGTTGTAATTTCCCAGGTATTCGTATGCCACGATTTCATTGAAGGAAAGGGTCTGCATCATGCCGTTGTCCGGTATCTGCATTGCCTTCTGGAACGCATCCAGTGCCGGTGCATACTGCTCCTGTTTTAAATAGCAGAGCCCCAGCTGGTTATAAAGCTCTGCGGTGCCGTCCTTCTGTGTCAGATATGCTGTGTACACATTGGTAATGGCATAGTTGTAGTCGCCGGTGGCTTCGTATGCCATGCCTAAATACAAATAGACGCCGGAATCACCCGGAGCTGCATTTTTGGCCTCTTCCAGATCAAGCTGCGCCGTTTCGTAATTTTCCAGATAATAATTGATCCGTCCCCTGTCAAAGGCGCTCATTTTTGCGGAACGCTCCGTCAGCGCCTGGCTTAAATACTCTTCGCCCCATTCCCGGTAGCCGTTGTCGCGGAGCACCTCATAGACATGAATCAGTCTGTCGTAGTTCTCCGGCTCTAATCTGATTACCCGGTCAAAATCGGCTCTTGCCCCCTGGTAATTGTTTAACACAAGCTCCACATAACCGCGTAAATAGGCGGCATCCGTGTGGTTGGGATACAGCTCCAGAATGGCATCGTAAATTTCCTTTGCCTTCTCATTATTTCCTATTTTCTGGTATGCGGTTGCCAGATACAGGTTGACATCCACATCCATTTTTTCCACCACACCGTCCGACAGGGCAAGACAGTCCTCCAGATAAGTAACGGCATCCTCGTAGTTGGTCTGACCGATGCTGGCAATGCCCCTTCCCCGGGCAATCAGCCGGGCATCCTCCCCATTATTTTCGGCAGCAGAAAAGCAGGCCATTGCTTCTTCATAATCCATATCCGCAACAGCCTGCATTCCCTTTTGTATTTCGGTATCGGCAGTCTTTGCACCACAGCCGGCAAACAGGGCTCCGCACAATAAAACGGTGGCAAACGCCATGCCCCTCTGTATGCTGTTCTGACTGCCTTTTTTTATTTTCTTCCTCATATTGCAATTCCCTCTTTATCTGATACGGTATTTACCGGATAACTTCTTTCTCTGTAAAATATCTTATCATAAAAGAATAGGCATTGCCACAGGAAAAACTCTTAATTATTTTATTTGTTCTGAGAACTTTAGTTCTGAGGACTTCAGTCCTCTATTCCCTCCGTACGGTAAATGAACTTCACCTGTCCTGCCATGTCATCGGCAATGCCGGCGTAGTTGTTGTAATCCTTCGATACATCTGCCGTTGCTTTCAGGCGGGCTGCAAAGGTGTCTAAATCCTCCCCCAGGGACTCGGTTAAGTCGCCGATACCTTTTTCATTTAAGGTAGAAAGTCCGTCGGAAAGCTTTCCGGCGCCGTCCCGGAGCCCGGTGATGCCGTCAATCAGTGCGGGAGCGGACTTCTGCATGGTATCCAGACCGCTTGAAAGTTCTGTGGTGCCGTCTGCCAGTTTTCCGGCTCCTGCGGCAAGTTCATTGGCTCCGCTGTATAAAGTGGAGGCTCCGTTAGCGGCAGCATCCACACCTGCGGTATAGATCTTTAGTCCGGTGTAGAACTGGTTGTAGCTGTCAAGCTGGCTCTTTAAGGACTTAAGCTGGGTGACGGCACCTGATGCCTGACCTACGGAATTCATGGTTTCGTTAATCTTCGCCTGCATAGCGTTTTCGGTCTCGGTATCAATCTTCTGCTTGATGGCATCGGACTCCATGGTAGCCGCTACCATGGCATCGATTTCGCTCTGCTTGGATGCCATGCCCGCATCAATGGCACTCTCTATGGCTGTCTGGGTTGCTTCGTCCACGCTGCCTGCAGCCACAGCCTCTTCATAGGCTTCTTTGGAGGAAAATCCGTAAGCGGAAAGCACGGCACTCTCCACACCCTGACGGAACTGTGCCGTGACACTGTCCGTTACGGACTGTTTAACGGAAGCGGTTACCGCTGCACGGAACTGGGGCTCGTTGGCTCTTACCTGTTTCTCCACATCTTCCCTGGACATGCCTGCCGCACCGTTTAATTTGGTAATGGCGTCCGTAAGTACCTGGGAGTAGTTTCCTATGGTCAGCGCCGGAAGTCCCAGACCGGAACCGGAAAGCTGGCTGTTGGCCTGTGCCAGCAAGCTGTTGAATACGGTTTCGGCGCCTTTGTTTAAGGCAGCGCTGTTGGCGCTTAATTTCTGCAGACCGTTGTTTAATTCGGAAGCCCCGCCTGCAAGCTTAGCCGCACCGGTATTTAAGGTTGCCATGCCTTCTTTCACAGTTTTGGCGCCTGCTGCCAGCTTGTCAATACCGTCCGTCAGCTCCTTTGATTTTTCCAGTAATGTGCAGAGTCCGTCATAAAGCTGTTCGGATCCGTCGGAAAGCTGTTCAAACGCATCGGTAATCTGGTCTGCCACATCCCGTAAGGAATCGGTATCCACATCTTCCACTTCCACCTTATTGAAAATTTCATTGGTGGCAATGGTCATGGTGGTGGTCAGGGAAAAGTCCTTCACATCCGCCTCCACTTCCACATAATCGGGAATATTTAACTTGTCGTCATCCGGCGCAAGGTTATCCTTAAGACCCGGAAGGGCGATGCCCACAACCGCTTCGTGGCTGCCGTCGTTGATGAGACGTCCGTTCGTCACTTCCACATTGCTGAATACATCATCGTCTAAAATCATGCCGGTCAGAACAGCAAAGGGAACGTAGATTTTTTCTTCCTTACCGTCGATTTCCACATTTTCATACTGGTTGTTTTCGTAATCGAAACGAATGACCACATGGCCGCTCTTGCCGGCAAGCTCCTCCGCTGTTACCTCCTTACCGTCCAGTGTGTAAGTCACCTTTAAGGTAACCGGCAGCTCCTTGTCGGAAGTACCCTGGTAATAAACATCCTCGCCGTCCGTGGTCCAGACTCTCATATTGTCCTTGTCCATGGTATAGGAGGCATTGCCTTTGGTGATTTCCGCATCGGAAAGCTCTGTCTTGTCGGAAACGGTATCGTTGTTTTCCGGATTTTTAATCCAGTCGCTGACAATGATGCGGGATGCCTTGCCGTCTGCTCCGGCAATGACGTAAACGGTTTCATCCTTACTGATTTTGCCGTCCTCTTCTACCTTTCGGATGAGGTCGGATACGGAAGTGTCCTTGACGTCCTCCACTAATTTATCAAGGGAAGAAGTATCCGGTTCCGTGCTTTCTTCGCTTTCTGTTTCTATGGCAGTTTCCGTGCCTTTATTGCCGGCGGCATATACACCGGCTCCCACACTGCCTGCCAGCAGTGCAGCCGTTAAAACGATTCCAAGGGATTTTACCCACATTTTTTTCATAATGATGTTTCCTCCTTTTTGTTTAACTTCATACCAAGTGTCGTAGCCAGAACTACCTTTTCACAGAGCATCAGCAGTGCCGGCAGAATAAAGATAACGCAGAGCATACTGATAATGGCGCCTCTTGCCATCAGCATACACATGGAGCTGATAATATCGATATCGGAATAAACCGCTACGCCGAAGGTGGCGGAAAACAGTCCCATACCACTGACAATAATGGAAGGAATTGCCGTAGCCAGCGCTGGGGAAACAGCCTGCTTCCTGGTCTTTCCGGATAATCTTTCCGCTTTGTAACGGGTGGTCATCAAAATCGCATAGTCTACGGTTGCACCTAACTGGATGGTGCTGATACAGATAGGTGCGATAAACGGCAGCGACTGACCCATAAAGTGCGCCAGACCCAAGTTGATGAATACGGCAAGCTCGATAACCGCAATCAGGATAACCGGCAGGGAAATACTCTTTTCCACGATTAAAATAATGATAAAGATGGCAACAATGGAAACCGCATTGACGACCTGGAAGTCATGGTTTGTGGTTTCAATCATATCCTTCATACAGGGCGCCTCGCCGATTAACATGCCGGTGGGGTCGTACTTCTTTAATATGGTATTCAGGGAGTCAATCTGTTCATTTACTTCATCACTTGCTACCTTGTACTCGGAGTTAATCAGAAGCAGCTCCCACTTGTCACTCTTTAAGATACTGACAATGCTGTCCGGCAGCATTTCCTCCGGCACCTGGGCGCCTACCACGCTTTCCAGTCCCAGCACATATTTAATACCGGGCACCTCTTCCATTTCCTTTGTCATGGAGCGGACATTCTTGGGAGATACGGATGCATCTACCAGGACCATATGGGTGGAAGCAATGTCAAACTCTTCGGAAAGCTTCGTATTGGCAATGACATACTCCATATCCTCCGGCAGGCACTGGCCCATGTCGTAATACACTTCGTCGTTGGTCTTGTTGTTGCCGTAAATGGCAATGGGCATCAGAATGACAAAGATAATCAAAAATACCGGGAAAATCTTCACGATGCCGCCCGCCGCCTTATTCATATTGGGAATGAGGCTCTTGTGCTTTGTTTTCTGCAGCGGCTTATCCAGCATCAAAATCAGGGACGGAAGCACCGTTACACAACCGATAACGCCGAACAATACCCCCTTCGCCATAACAATGCCCAGGTCACGGCCCAGGGTAAAGGACATAAAGCAGAGGGCAATGAAGCCTGCTACGGTGGTTAAGGAGCTGCCCACAACGGAAACCAGGGTTTCGTGAATGGCAACCGCCATCGCCTGCTTATGGTCATCATAATGAGTAATCTGCTCGTTGTAGCTGTGCCACAGGAAAATGGAATAGTCCATGGTAACGGCAAGCTGCAGGACCGCCGACAGCGCTTTGGTTATGTAGGAAATCTCTCCCAAGAAATAGTTGCTGCCGAGGTTTATTAAAATCATGGCGCCGATGCTGGCTAAGAATACAAACGGTACCAGGAAGCTGTCCAAAAGAACGATCATTGCCACACAGGCAAGGGCTACGGCGATGCCTACATAAATGGGCTCTTCTTTTTCACACAAATCCTTTAAGTCCGTAACCAGAGCGGACATACCGGATACAAAGCACTGCTTTCCGGCGATGCTCCGGATTTCCCTTATGGCATCCATGGTCACATCCGCCGATGTGGCGCTGTCAAAGAAAACCGCCATCATGGTAGCATCCGAGGTATTAAATTCGTTGTAAATCTTATCGGGAAGAAGCTCCATGGGAACGGAAACATCCATTAAGGAATCATACCAGATAACGGACTCCACATGCTCCACGCCCTCGATTTTTTCCTTCAGGGCGGAAACCTCCTTCGGGGTCATATCTTCCACAATGAGCAGGGAAAACGCTCCCTTTCCAAAGTCATCCAAAAGTTCATTCTGTCCGATTACCGTGTCCATATCCCCGGGCAGATAATTGAGCATATCATAGTTAATTCTGGTGCCGGCCATTCCCAGTACGGAGGGAATGAGCAGAAGCACCGTTATGATTACGATTGCCACACGGTGCTTTACCACCGCTCTTGAGAAACGCATGTTTTACTCCTCACTTTCTGTCTTACATTTATCACTCAGTCAATAATATCCGGCTGCTGATAGCGTATAATTTTTACTGCCGTAATGGCGGTGCTGATATTTAAGATGCCCTCCAGCAGCAGGCAGATGCCCAAAAGCACGGTCAGGAAGGATGCACTGACGGCAGGTTTTAGAATCAGTACAATGCCAAATGCTGCGGCAATGACAGCAAATGCAAAAATAAGCCACCATTCCCTGATGCCGAATCTTTTGGCATCCAGGGACATCTGCATCTTGAACAGACCGTCCGAAAGCACCGCAATCCCCAAAATCACACAGATAAAATTCATCAGGTTGGAGGGATTCTTAAAAAGCATGATACCTAAGATAATCGTCAGGATACCGAAGGCTAAATCATACTGGAACGCCAGACGGTACAGGTCCTTGGAAAAATAACCCAGGATTTTCACAACACCGAACAAAATCATCAGGATACCACAGAGAATACCGATCACCTTTTCGGAGATACCCGGAAATATAATCAGTAAAATACCTAAAACACAAAATAAAACCGATATGCCGATGTAAGCGATTTTCGCTGTTTTTAAGGAATTTACAGAACGCATACAAAACACCTCCTCATCTCTTTTGATATAGGCAGTATAATGCAGGATGTTCCTTCTTAAAATGGTCATAAAAACGGCACTGTTAAATTTTCAGGCTTGCCCTCTGCAATGTATAAATTTGGGTTGTTCCGGAAAGAATGTAAAAAAAATAGACATTTCTTCCGAAATGCCTAAATTCCTTTGTCTTTTATTTTCTGTTTCCTTATTTAGCCGCCGCATCCGTCACACAACGGGAAATCATCTCATCCACCATACCCCTGCGCAGCTCGCAGAGACGCCTGAAAGGCTCCCTGATATCCTCTTTCATTTCCTGGTTCATCCAGTCCATAATCTGACCGAAGCATTCGCATTTATAAAAACGGACAATTATTTCCTTGTCCTTTCCGGAAATGACTTTATCTTCTAAAACCGTATTCACATAAGCGGTCACCACGTGGTTGCACACATCCATCAGATATTGCTCGTAGATATCACGGTTGGCAGAATGATAAATATGTAAAACTGCCCTTTTATTCTGCATGGCAAAGGAAATAGCCACATCCAGGCATTGTTCCATGGAATCGATGGTCGGATACTCTTCCATGATACGTCCGGCCTCTTCTATAATGATTTCCTGCAGCAGGGTAGGAATGTCCGTAAAGTGATAGTAAAAGGTATTACGGTTGACTCCGCAGTCCTCCACGATATCCTTCACCGTAATCTGGTGCAAAGGTTTTTCATTCAATAATTTAATAAAGGACTCTTTAATTGCCTTTTGGGTAAAATTAGGCATTGGATACCTCCTGTCTTTTATTCATCGCACCTGACTTTCCCCTCTTCTATCAGCTTGACCATCAGCATGGCTATCTGCGGGTCAAACTGGGTGCCTGCATTCTTTTTCAATTCCTCCAGGATTACCGCTTTCTTCAGGCGCTTCCGGTAGCATCTGTCACTGTTCATGGCATCAAAGGAATCCGCCACGCAGATAATACGCGCTAACAGAGGAATTTCCTCACCCTTAAGTCCCTCCGGGTAGCCCTTGCCGTCGTAGCGCTCGTGATGATACAGGGCGCACTCCCGGACGCCGGGCATGGCTGTAAAGTTTTCCACAATCTTGCCGCCCAGTACCGTATGGGAACGGATAATATCCATTTCCTCCGGTGTCAGCTTGTCCGGCTTGTTCAGCACACTGTCGGGAATACCCATTTTACCGCAGTCATGCATAAGTCCCATGTACCGCATGAAACGGATATCATCGGACTTCATATGCATTTCCTTTGCTAAGAGCACCGCATACTCCGCCACTCTGTCCGAATGTCCGTTGGTGTAGGAATCCTTGGCATCAATCAGCTTCGCCAGCATCTGCAGGGTATCGATAATAATCTTTTCATCCATAATCCTGCGTTGCTCTAACTTCCGCATTCGCAGCACGACGACCATATTCCCGATAATCATCGCAAGAAAAACCGCCGTCATACACAGCATCACATAAAAAAGAGGATAATCCGTCAGCTGCTTGTCCAGATAGCCTATGACCTGAAACCGGTAAATATTCATCAGACCATGGGAGTACATGACCATGCCGAAGGTATTGCTCTCATGTGCCGGCAGCACATTCATGCCGATGCTGTCATCGGGTATGTAGACAATATCATTGCCTTCGTAAGTGTATGTGCCGTTCCAGGAGCTGTCAATGTGGCTCTTTCCCGGCATCAGAAGAACAATCCGCCAGTCCCGCAGCGTATAATTGCTCTTGTTGACAATAGTGCCGTCATACTGGGCGCCGCTGCTGTCCCAGCCGTATTTTCTTTTATCGTCCCAGCTTTTGGTAATGGACATCTCCACACCGATTTCCGCATCACTGTTTACCGCATTGTCCACCTCTATGCAGACTTCCTTCTGCTTGTCGCCGGAAACCTGCAACGCCAGTACCACATATCCTGCCACCAGAATAAACAGCATTACGAAAAACGTTATCCAT
>ERZ1034691.275-NODE-275-length-41710-cov-19.796567_pt1 | contig 41710 bp, 31 predicted proteins | sample MGYA00520638_ERZ1034691 | MGnify/ENA primary metagenome ERZ1034691 (study PRJEB33766, sample SAMN09781763) | gut metagenome | biome: gut microbiome | host: Homo sapiens | place: Madagascar | study: EMG produced TPA metagenomics assembly of the PRJNA485056 data... | reverse complement strand
CCGAGCACTTCCAGACCGAGGCCAACGAGACCGACCCCAACCTGGCGCCGGGTACGACCAAGATCAAGTAACGGGGTCGGGGGCCCGAATCGGCGGCAGGCGGAGGTACGGGAAAAGCCTGCTGCTCAAACAGTCCTGCGCAAGACGGGGGCCACTTTAAGTGGCCCCCTTTGCGTGCGGAACTCGCGATGAACCTTATATGCCTGCGCCTGGACAGACGCCCTGATGTTGGGGCGTGGCTTGTCTTGGGTGTATCGCCGAACATATATAAGTTGAAGGCCACGTTATGTGGCCTTCTTTGTTTGCGGAAAGTGTGTCCCGGAATTCTTGTCTGGAATGGGATGCAGTTTCCGCTTGGGGCCCGATTGGGAAAGTGTGTCCCACTATTCAGCTGGATTCCGGGATGTATTTTCCGGTTGAGGCTCGTTGGGAAAGTGCGTCCCGGTCTGGGCGCTCAAACTGGGATGGATTTTCCGGATGAGGGCTTGACGGAAAATGTGTCCCGTTCCGGGCGCTAATTGTGGGATGCAGTTTCCGCTTGCGGAGTCTCCACTCAACAGAAAACCCGGGTGGCCTGTTTTTTGGCTACCCGGGTTTTTGGGTTGTCGATATGTTCGACTGGCTACTAGTGGGTCTTGCGGCGCTTGATCAGCATGATGAGGGCTATCACTACGAGCGTTGCTCCCGCTGCTGCTGCGGTGGCGACTAGGGCGAATGTTTGGTCGCCGGTGTTTGCGAGGTTCTTCGCTGTGGTCGTAGTCTTGACCTTGGTGTCGGTCTTAGCTCCGTTGTCGGACTTGGGCTTGTCCGGGTTCGTCGGGGTCTCAGGAGTCTCGGGGTCCTTTGAGCCTTCGGAATCGGTTGGGCCGGCGGTGTTTACCAGCGTATGGTCCAGGAACTTCTTGGCGCCCGCACTTGCCTGTGAGAACAGGCGGCGCGTGCGGATCGGGGTGGCGTTCACCGTTGTGGGCGCCGTCTCCTCGGCCTCGATATTCACGAGCGTCGTGCCGGTGTCGAGGCCCACGTCGTTGTATCCCACGTGGCAGTAATACTGCGCACCGTCATCGTCTGCGGTCAGGTCAATCTCGAGCTTTGAGGCCGTTCCAGCCGCGAGGTTGCCATCGGCACCCACGAGCTTAAACTCTGTCTCGCCGCGGCCCTTGCGGTACCACATATAGGTCGGTGCCAGCCCTGTTTCGCTATCGTCGGCACCGAGTTGCTTCACATGGCCAATCGCCGAGAGCGTCAGGTGGCTTCCCGCCGTGCGCTCAACCGAAGAGTCGTATCCAAGATCCGACCCCTCCGCAGCATCCGCCGCAGGTCCGCTCACGGTCATCGTCATGCCATCGGGCATGGTCTTGACCGTGATGATTGCCGAGCGAATACCTGTTTCGGTCGTGGATCCATTCTTAACGGCGGCGATGGCGAATCGATACTCCGTATTGGGCTGCAGCCCATCCCACTTGAGCGAGGTCTGCGTGTTGTCGGCAATCTTCCAGCTATTGACGACCGCATCCGCCGCATTGCTCTGCAGCATGCCCACGCCGTAGCTAAAGCCACTCTTGTTTGCGAGTACATCGTCCCAGCTAAACGTAACGCTGGTCGAATCGACGGCGTTTGCCGTAAAGCCCGTCACGGCCGGCGCGTCGGGCATCTCGACGTCCTTAACGTCATAGCCCACGATCCAGAACTGGTCGGTGTCCTTGGTGCCGAGCTTGTCGCCCGAGTCTGCCTCGAACTTGTCGACATCCACCGCGTTGACGCCCAGACGCCACACAAAACCGTACTTGCCCTGCGCGGCCTCGGGCAGGTTGTCGACGGTGCCGCCGTATTCGGTCGATTCACTCGAGGAGTTACCCGTAGTAAAGCCGGCGTTGGCACCAAAGCACAGGCCGCCAAACAACTCGTGCTTTGCGAGCTTCGCGCCCATGACAACGCTGCCGTTCAGCGTCAAGCCGAGCTCGAGCTCCTGCTCCTTGCCCTCCTCGACTTCGATGGTCTGCTCAATGCTCGCCCCCGACTGCGCGGCGGCGCCGTTAAACCCATCGTGCGTGTAGGCGCGCGTTACGCCAGGCTTGCCCAGGCCAAAGGAATCCCCAACGGGAGTCTCGCCGTTGAGCGTCGTTTGATAGGTTCCGGGTTCTCCCGACCGGTTGGTCAAAAAGTAGCTGAGCGGCGTCATATTGTGCTGTTTGGCAATGCGGTCATAGGCCTCGACATTAACGACCGAGGTCTGCGCGCCGAGCGACACGGGCGCCGCCATCACGCCCTTGCCACCAGTTTCCTCATTTTCGATCTCATACTCGTAATAGACCATCGGAATCGTGTAGAGCACGGCCTTGTCACCCTCGCCGGCATGCGACTCATAGCTTACGCTTGCGCTGACCGTGCGCTCGCTCCGGTAGTCATAGCATCCCTCGGCGGCAAAATCGACTGAAGCATTCATCGCGACCAGGGGCGGACCGGTCTGCACCTCGACGGCAACGCCCAACTCGGCGCCAATGGTATAGCCCTGGGATGTCCCCGTGCCCTTTTCCTCTCCGTATGACGTGCCGCCCAACACCAGATAGCCGTATGCCTGCTCCAAATCCTCAACATAGGGCGCATCCTGCAGCACGGCAAGCACGCGCGGGTTGGTATAGACCTTGTAGCGGTCCTTGTACGTGATCTTGACGCTGTCGTTGTCGACATCGGGCAGCGCGAGCGAGATAAATGTGCCGTAGGTAGTGCCGCGACGGTTGCTCTCGCTAATCACCTGCTCCTCGCCGCGGCGCACCTTTCCGTTCTCGTCGAGCGAAAAATGCGAGGCGGTCATCCAATAGTAGTCATCGTTCTTGCGCAGGTCCTCGTCGCGGTGCTTGCCCACCACGGCGATAAAACTCTCGTTGTAGCGATCCGAACCCGAGACGCTGCCCGCCTTGACGTCGCTGATCCACACCTGCTCGATACCCTTGTGGTCATGCTTGTTGCTGCTGTTGTATTGCTGACCGCTCATGCTCATGGTTCCGACCATGGACCCCAAGCCCTGAGCCCCGCTCTGTGCCGTGTTGCAGGCAAAGTCGCGGAACACATCGCCGCCCACGAGCACCTCGTCGACCGCCAGCTGCTCGGACAGGCCGTCAAGGTTGGCAGTGGCAAGGGCAATAGGCGCCAAGGTGCACGGATAGCGCTTATCCTGAGCGCTATCCTTCCATGCGCTGTTGGGCACATGCATCAGCCCATAGGAGGCGAGGAGCCCGTCTCTGTATTCCTTGCAATCGGAAAGCTTGAACTCGCCAGACTCCGAGTCAAAATACGCGTAGCGGTACAGCGCGCCGTACAGCCCCTTGCTGCCGTCAGAAGCGCCGTAATCAAAAGCGCTGCGTTGCCAGTCATAGCCCGCAAGAATAAGGCCCGTGACGGTTTCACCCGTCTTCTTTCCTTCTTCATCGTAGGCGGCAAACGTGCCGAACGTCGCATTCGCAGCGACCATGGTCTTGCCGTTCGCGGAGAGGGAGATTGCGCCCGCGTCGCCCAGAGCATCGACATGGACGAGCGCACCCTTGGATGCATCCCACGAAAACAGCTCGCAATGCGTCGACTTATCAATATTCTTCTTGCCGTAGGGTGCCGAGACCACGATGGCGAGGTCATCGCAAAAATCGCGATCGAGGTCGCCGGCCGCTAGCGAAACGACAGGAGCTGACTGAAGCTGCGTCCAGGAGTCGTTCCCGCCCTTGTTGTGCGTGGTGTAGTCCGCGGCGTTACCGGCATCGATCTTGACGACGCTTTGCTTCCAGTTGCCGCCCTCCAAGTCATACATGTCGACTACAGCCTTGCGCACGCCGTTCTCGTCGACATAGCAGCCCGCGTAGACAAAAAGCTCGTCGACGCCGTCGCCATCGACATCGCCCGCCTCGACATCAAAGACGGCGTCGTGCTCTTGCAGGTAACCGGCATCCAGGTACTTAAAACGGCCTTCGTACATCATATTAGTGTTGACCGTCACCGGCAGGTGTGTGTCGAGAGTGCGCGTACGCCCGTTGCTAAACGAGTAGAGGACCAGCTCAACCTTTCCGGCGTATGACTTGCCGTCAATCGTCGTGGAGGAACTGTCGCCGTAGGCACGGAGCTCGGCAACGCGGCTCTTTTTGCCCGTGCTGGCGTCGCTGCAGAACTCAACACTCGTGGCGTGAATGCCCGAGAAACCGTTGTTGTCGTTGGCGAGTACTGTTGAGGACTCATTGTTGCTTAGGTACGACCAGGTGCCGCCACCGTAGTCGCTATGCTTGTAGAGATCGCTGTTCATATCGAAGTTGTTGACGTTTTGCCAGAACTTTGCGGCGCCCCACACACTTCCATAGCCATCGGTGAGTTTGCTGCTGCCGCCAATGTCACCGCGCTCGACGTTCTCGAGCTTGTCGCGCAGAGTGTAGCGATTGCCATGGCTACCGTTAGCTGCCATATAGACCTCGCTGCGCGTGGCAAACGTCGTGGGGGTATCAGTGGAATAGGGGCCAACGGTATCGGCCGGAATGTCCTCGCTCGTGCCCAGACCCAGGGCTTGATAATCCTGCTCGGTCATATCGGTGATTGCGGGCGCGTCTGCCGCCTGGGCAACCTGGGGCGTGGCCGTGAAGCAGACGACGCTCGTGGCGATCAACGCAGCAAGCGCCGCCGTCCCAACAAGCAGGATTTTCGACAGCCTACGGATACGGGGGTGTGGAACGTACATGAGGGACCTCGCTTTATTCGAGTGGAGTGGACTCATTTTTGCAAATGATACGCCCGATGCCCGATATCACGTGTCTCATTTTCGCCAACGGCGTGTCTCATTTTTGAGAATCCGAGATGCCGCGGAAATCTTATCCCAGCTCAAAGGCCATTTCTGGGATGTATTTTCCGTCAAGTGCCTCATCGGGAAACTGCATCCCATTTCAAGCGTCGATTCTGGGACGCACTTTCCCCTTAGACCCTCAACCGGAAACCGCATCCCACTTTGAGCGCAAATTCCGGGATGCATTTTCCGCTTGAGCCTCATTGGGAAACGGCGTCCCACTTTGAGGGCTGATTGTGGGATGCATTTTCCGGTTTTGCTCTCACTGGGAAAATGCATCCCGTTTCTTGACCGAATAATGGGACGCAATTTCCCGTTGGAGCGCCTTTGGGAAAGTGTGTCCCACTTCGACCGCCCAGAGTGGGATGCACTTTCCGCAAAGCACCTCAACGGGAAACTACGTCCCATTCCAAGGGCAAATTCCGGGACGCATTTTTCGAAAGCCTGCCCATCCGGAAAGCCCGTCCCACTTTGGACGCATCCGGGCACGGAACCATCGACCTATCAGGCCTCCCATCAATAAAGAGGCGTCCTCCCGGACGGCGGGGCACGAAGTTCATCGCGAGTTCCGCACGCAAAGAAGGCCACTTAATGTGGCCTTCGTCTTGCGCAGGACTGTAGAGCAGGGAACTTCGTGCCCCGACGCCCGGGAGGACGTTTCATTTAGAAAGATGGACCGACCGCCGTCAGCGATGGGAGCTACTCCCCCAGCACGGCCTTTTTGGCGGCTGCGGCCATGTTGTCCAGATCTTCCTTGGTGGGATGGTCCTTTGCGGCAAACCAGTTGTCGAGCAGCATCTTATAGCGCGCGTTTTCGGGTTCTTGCTCAAGCATCGCCTCGTAGCGCTGCTTGACCGCGGGGCCCATCTTACCCTGGCACATCGCCCAGCCCGCAAGCTCGGCATCCTCAGCCAAATTGGAAGTTACGCGATCAATAATCTGCTGGTAATAGCTCTGGTCGACGCCAAAACCGCAAGTGCCAAACAAGAACACGCGCTTGCCGTGCAAGGCAGAGAGCAACGCCGCGACCGAAGGCGTGCACGCGCCCTTGTCGCACCAAAAGCCAACGAGCACCGTGTCGGCCGCGCAGGCGCCCTGCGCCTCAAGCGCAACCTGGTCTGCATCCGCATCGTCGCTCAACGCCGCGGCATGGACAAACTCAACACCCGCAGCCTGCAGAGCGCGCTTGATCGCGCCCGAAACCATCCTGGTATTACCGCTCTTGCTGTTAACCACCAAAGAGCACGTCATAGTCACGTTGCCTCGTTTCCCCCAAAACTAAAGCCACTAATGCAATTTATTAGATGAATATCTTAGTACTAACGTGACAGATGTAAACCACCGTCTGTCGATTGGCAACGCAGGCGACATCTTTGGACAGATTTCGGACAGTATGTACTTCGGATTGAAACCGCCGCAGAACGTTTCACGAATGGCCGAAAAACTGTTTCACAAAACGCCGTCAAATTGTGTCACGGAGTATCGTCAAAATGTTTCACGCGCTGGTAGAACGCTATATAACAAGATCGCTCTATGGGACAAACAAACCTGATTAATTTGCCCCACGGCCGTGCTCACTGGGCAAACTGGCTGCGGTAAAGATCGGCATAGAAGCCGTCTGCCGCCAGCAGCTCGTCGTGTGTGCCCCGCTCGATAATCTGGCCGTCGCACATGACCAGGATGCAATCGGCGTTGCGAATCGTGCTCAGGCGATGCGCCACCACAAAGCTCGTACGGCCGGACATGAGCTCGTCGAATGCCGCCTGCACCTGTAACTCGGTGCGAGTATCGATACTCGAGGTCGCCTCGTCCAGCAGCAGAATCGCCGGGTCGGTGAGCATGACGCGCGCGATGCACAGCAGCTGTTTTTGACCCTGGCTAAACGTGCCGCCGTCCTCGCCAATCATCGTGTCGTAGCCTTTCGGCATCTGCACGATAAACTTGTGCGCATGCGCGCGCTTGGCCGCCTCGATGACCTGCTCACGCGTGGCATCGGGACAACCGTAGGCGATGTTTTCGGCCACCGTGCCCTCGAACAGCCAGGTATCTTGCAGCACCATGCCAAAGGCGCGGCGCAGGCTTGCGCGCGTGTAGTCACGCGAAGACCGGCCATCGACCATGATGCGTCCGGCATCGATGTCGTAAAACCGCAGCAGCAAGTTGATGAGCGTTGTCTTGCCGCAGCCCGTGGGGCCAACGAGGGCAAAGCGCTTGCCGGGCTTGGCCTCGATGCAGATATCCTGCAGCAGCTTGCGGTCGGGCACGTAGCTAAAGTCCACATGCTCAAAGGCGACCTCGCCCTGCGGGGCGACAAGTTCCACGGCATCTGCCGCATCGGGCTCCTGCTCGCGCGCATCGAGCAGCGCAAACATGCGGCGCGCCGAAGCATACGCTGTCTGAATCTGCGTAATGACGTTGGTGACCTCGTTGAACGGCTTGGTGTACTGGTTGGCGTAGGACAGGAAGATCTGCACGCCGCCTACCGTGAGCGCGGCGGGCACGCCCGTGATTACGCCCACGCAGCCGATCACGGCGACCACGGCATAGATAATGTTGTTGATAAAGCGCGTGCCGGGGTTAGAGAGCGAGCCCATAAACTGCGCGCGCTCACCTGCCGCATAGAGCTCGGCGTTGAGCGCGTCGAAGCGCGCTTGGGCGTTCGGGCCGTAGGCAAACGCATCCACCATCTTTTGCTCGCCCACATACTCCTCGATATGGCCGCCAAGCTGACCCTGAATGCGCTGCTGCGCCGTAAAGCTCTTGTTGGAGAGCTTGGCGATGGCGCCGGCTGCAAAAATGGAAAGCGGCGTGACGAGCACCACCACGAGCGTCATGGTCAGATTGATGGAAAGCATAAACGCGAGCGTACCCACAATGGTGATGGCGCCGGTGAAAAGTTGGGTAAAGCCCTGCAGCAGGCCATCGCCAACCTGGTCGACATCGTTGACCACGCGGCTCATAAGGTCACCGTGGGCGTGGCTGTCGATAAAGCTGAGCGGCATGCGGCTGAGCTTGTCGCTCGCCTCCACGCGCATGTCGCGCACTGTCTCGTAGGACAAGCGATTAACGCAATAGCCCTGCAGCCACTGGAAAGCCGCAGCACCAACGACGACAATCGCGAGCTTGGTAACGAGCGGCAGCAGCGCATCGAAGTCCACCCGCCCAGCGGCGACGATCAGGTCGATGCCCTCGCCGATGAGAATAGGTGTGTAGAGCTGCAAAATCACGGAGATGGCGGCACTCACAAACGACGCCACAAACGAAATGCGGTGTGGACGAACGTAGCCCATCAGGCGGCAAGTCACCGCACCTACGGGATAACGCTCAGGGTCGCCGGGCTGGCGCGGGCCGTCGCCCAGGTCGTTGAGCTTGTCGTTGCCGGACACATTGGCCGTCATCGTGGCGACCGAACCGGAAGAAGTATACGGATTCATTTAGCAGCCCTCCTTTGCGCAAGTGGATGCCGGGGCAGCCGGGGCGGACGCGGACGCCGCACTCCCCTGCTGGCCCTCGAGCTCCTCGCGGCGCAGCTGCGACTGGCAAATCTCGCGATAGAGCTGGCAAGTCGCGTACAGCTCATCGTGCGTGCCCAGGCCCGCGACCGAGCCGTGATCGAGCACGCAGATCATGTCGGCGTCACGCACGGTCGAGACGCGCTGGCTCACAATGACGGTCGTCATGGGGATGCCCCTCGAAAACACCGGGGTTTTTCTTGCAAGCTCGCGCACCGCACGGCGCAGAGCGGCATCCGTCTTTACATCAAGCGCCGAAGCCGAATCGTCCATAACGAGAATCTGTGGGTATTCCACCAGAGCACGCGCGATAGTCAGGCGCTGACGCTGTCCGCCGCTAAAATTTTTGCCGCCCGCCTCGACGGGAGCATCAAGGCCGTCCGGCAGGTCTCGTACAAAATCGTCCGCCTGGGCCGTCTCGAGCGCATCCCAAAGCACATCATCCATAAAGCACGTCCTTTGACGCCATGCCAGATTGGAGCGAATCGTTCCGCTCATGAGACTCGCCCGCTGGGGGACCATGCCGATAACCTCCCTCAGCTGGTCGAGATTCCACGCGCGCACGTCGCGGCCGAAAACGCGAACCGTTCCCGTCGAGGCATCGTACAGGCGCGGAATCAGCGAGACGAGCGTCGATTTTCCCGAACCCGTGCCACCGATAATGCCGAGCGTTCCGCCCGCAGAAACAGAAAACGTCACGTTGTCAACGGCGTTAACGGCTCCGGCGCCAAACGAAAAGCTCACATGGTCAAACTCGATGGCAGGCGGTACGACATCGACGAGCGGATGCTTGTCGGCCATGTAAGCACTGGGAGAACACCGGTCTTCTTTAAGCATGCAGGCATTTCCGATCGCAAAAAGATCCAGCTTTTGGTTGCCCCCATCCGTGATACTCGGCACACAGTCGAGTACCTCGTTGATACGCGATGCGCTGGCACTCGCCTTGGTAAAGACCACCACCAGGTTGGCCACGTACACAATAGACGTGAGCGTTTGCGTCATGTAGTTCACAAACGCCATGACCTGGCCCTGTGTGAGCTCACCCGCGCTTACCTGGATGCCACCCACCCACAGGATGGCGCACACACCCAGGTTCATCACCAAGAATGTGACAGGGTTGAGAATCGACGAGAGCTTGCCCACCGCAATGGCGACATGCGCCTGATCGTCGGCCGCATGAGCAAAACGCTCGCGCTCGTGGCCTTCGCGCACAAACGCGCGGACCACGCGGACACCCGAAAGCCCCTCGCGACAAATGAGCGCAATGCGGTCGAGCTTTGCCTGCAACTGCTTGTAATACGGAATGCAGTGCGCCATGACAAACCAAAACACCAGGCCGATGGCGGGCGTGCAAATCAAAAAGATCATGCCGAGCTTAAGGTCGATGGCAAGGGCCGCGCACATGGAGCCCACTGCCAGGAAGGGCCAGCGGATAAGCATGCGCACGCCAAGAGCCACGGCAAGCTGCACCTGGTTGACGTCGTTGGTGATGCGTGTGATGAGCGACGGCGTGCCAAAGCGGTCGAGCTCGGCGTAGCTCAGCTTGTTGATGTGTTGGTAAAGCGCACCGCGAATGTCGGTACCCATACCCTGCGAGGTTAGTGCGGCCATCTTTTGGCAGACAAGCGTAAATGAGATGCCGATCACGGCCATGGCGGCAAGCACCGTACCATAGTGGACGACAGCGCTGACATTGTGCGCGCCGATGCCCTTATCAATCATCTGGGCAATCACCAGCGGCGTAAGCAGGTCAAAGATCACTTCGATCAATTTACACGCAGGGCCAACCACCATATACCTGCGAAACTTGCCACCAAAACGCCTGAGCAGCTCAATCATAAAAAGGTGCTCCCTATCATCATTCACACTCAATTCGAACCATGATAGTACGGCGAGCCCAAAAATTGCGTAAGCAGCTCGTTACAGATGCAAGGGCGACGGTCATTAGCGCCCAAGGCATGTAGCAGCCGATGTTTTGGCAACGCCAGCGAGCGGCATAACGCCAGGGATTCAATTATCAGATAAATGTGACCCCTCAGGCGGTTTTGGTCGACTACCCGCGAGTGCCGGCAGGGCGCTTGGTAGTCGAGCGATCCCGCAGGCGCAGCCGAGGACCAGCGAGACACCAAATACCTCGTCGCCGGCCGGGCCATGTCGCGGCACCAAAAAAGCGCCCGTGCGTTCGATGGATTCGGATGCCCGGCAGAGGCTCCTTATGGCTGCTTCCTTCCGGACCTGACCAGATTCGGAACATGTCGTCATCCGAACCCATCGAACGCGCTAGGCGCTCGATATATATTACCTGCTCCCGTCCAACGGAGCAAGCTGCCCCGCGGTCAAAGGGAAAACCACATGAGTGCACGGTAGCAAAAAGGCGCGGTCGCAAGTATGCGACCGCGCCCCATCAGTTGCTTCGCAGAGAACATTCAAACATTGCGTAAGCGCTGGGAAGCGAAACGTCGTTCAACGTCAACGCCGTTAGCGATTACGGCGCTTGAGGATAATGCCGACAACGCAAACGGCTGCACCGGCTACGACCAGCCCAATGACGGGCAGAATTGAGAAGGTATCACCCGTCATCGGCATGGTGCCCTTCTTGACCTTCGTCGTCTTGACGGGCTTCTTATCGCTCGGCTTAGTGGGTTTAACCTCGGGCTCGGGCTTAGGCTCGGGAGCAGCAACCGTGTAGGTAACCGTCGGAACCGGGAACTCATACGCATCGCCGCGCATGCCGTTGCCGTCCACGGGATGCAGGGTCGCGCTCTCGTTGACCTTCAGAGTGTGGGTGCCAGGCTCGGTGGGCACGTTGACCAGGCGCTCGCTGTACTCGAGCACGACGGGCTTACTCGGGACCGCGGCCTCGTTCAGGGTGAGCTCAATCGCCTCCTGGTCGCCGTCGACGTGGCGCAGGGTGTACCTGTAGGTGCCGTCCTGCAGCTTGCCGAAGCCGTAGGACGTGCCGCCCTGGTCGTCGATCTTCTCGGGGGCGAGCTTCTCGCCGTTGACGGTCAGGCTAATCTTCTCGGGGTCGTTGACGAAGTCAAAGTCGGCACCGATGAGGTCCTCAACGGTCGATCCGACGGAAATCTTGTCGATAAGCTTGGCCTTGATCTCACCAAAGTCGGTATCCAGCTCGCCGCCGTTTGTGTTCCTGGCAAGGTACTTCAGGAAGTTCGAACCATCGAAGTCGGCCTCGTTCTTGAAGTAGACGTTCATGTCATAGCCAGCGTTGGCCATCGCCTGAAACGTGTCGTCCGCGCTGATATAGGCAACGTCGTTGTTGCACGGCGCGTTCACGTCGAGTGGAATGGGGTTCGAGGTCCCGACGACAGACGCGAGAACGGTGTACTCGTAGTCATACTGAGCCCAGTTCTTCTCGGAGTTCTGGTACTGGTCCTTGTAGTAGGCAAGATACTCGGCCAGCTTATCGGGACTGGTCATGGCCTGCGAGAAGATGAAGTTGGAGCCGTCGTCGAATTTCTTCCAGGAGTTGTCGGTGTGGTACTCGCGAGACTGCCACTCCCAGACGCCGCCCATGAAGTTCTTGCCGCCCTCAACCTTACCGAACGACCTGGTGTACGGAGTGGTGTAGTCGCCGTTCTTGCAGAACAGGTAGGTAGCACCATCGCTGATCAGGATGACGTGCTTGTTCGACGCGGCGACGGAGGTGTCCTCGTCGAGGATGCTCTTGGCGGCAAGAAGGCCCGCATCCATGTTGGTGCCAGAGCGAACGCTGGAGTTCATCGCGTCCAGGATATCGTCGTAGCCCGTGACGACGTCGGTCAGCGGCTGTTGGACGTTGCCAATCTTGTTAAAGAGAACCACGCCGACCTTGATATCCAGGCCGTCCGCCTTGGCCTTCTGGCTGATCTGGCCCAGGAAATCCTTCGCCTGGTTGTAAATGTCCGTCTGCGCTGAGGCGCCGGACTTGTCGAGGACGAACACGACGTCGGAGGCCTCGGCCTCGCGCTTGCCCGGGAATGACAGGGTGACCTTGGTCTCCAGGTTCTCGTCGAGCTCGGTCGCGGTCTTCTGATTCTGCTCCAACGTGGACGATTGCTCGGCGTCCCCTGCGGCATCGTCTGCGAATGACATGGTCGCCGGGGTGGCCATGCCTAACGTCAGCGCCAACACCGCACCAACCGTAACCGCGCGCTTAAGCGCACTTCCCAATCTGTGCATCCTAGCTCCTTTCATTTAATTCCCGTTTACAGCCAGGTGGATACGACACCAGTGATACGTCAATAGTATAGACCGTAAAACGCCAACGAAATTAACATATATTTACAAATAACGAGCTGGACAGGCAAATCAGATTGGATATTTATATCTATATGCGACCAAGATCGTATGCTCGGGCAGCCCCCTCGCCTGCGCACGCCAAATTGGCTACAGCCTCCTGCATGCCAAGCGCATCCTCAAGGCTCATGGGCTTGCGGCATATCGGCAGAACCAGATCGACACCCTGCCCATACACCGCATCCAGGTTGTCGGCACGACCGCCCACGACGGCGACCACCGGCTTGCCATATCGCTTGGCGCGACGCGCCACGCCCACCGGCGCCTTTCCAGCGGCGGACTGCTCATCCATATTGCCCTCGCCTGTAATGACCAGGTCGACATCGCGCACGCGCTCGTCAAATCCAATCAGATCGAGCACTGTCTCCACGCCCGAACGCAACTCGGCGCCGAGCGCAAGCAGCGCGGCACCCAAGCCACCTGCCGCGCCCGCGCCAGGCACGCCGAGCACCGAGCCAAATGCCCGTGCACCCTCGGGTACGCGCAGCAACCCCTGAGCCCGCGCCCCAGCAATCGCCGCATCGAGCAGGCGGCCGTAGCTGACCATCCAGCTGTTGTACTTGCCCAGAGCCTCGGCATCCCCCGTCGGCAGACCCTTCTGTCCACCGAACACTGCCAGCGCACCGCGACGCCCCACGAGTGGGTTCTCGACATCGGAAAGCACGACGATGCGCGCGCCATTCAGCGCCCGAAGCGCCGGCATCAGATCGATACTCGCCACTTGCTCGAGGCCCGCAAGACCGGGGGCGACATTGCAGCCGCACTCATCGACAAGGTGGGCGCCCAGCGCCTGCAGCATGCCGGCGCCGCCGTCGTTGGTGGCACTGCCGCCCAAGCCAATATAGATAGTCTTTGCACCCGCGCGAACCGCACGAAGCATCAGTTCGCCCACGCCATAGGTTGTGGCCGCCAACGCCGCCGATTCCGTGCAGGGCGAATACCCAATACCCGCCGCCTCGGCCATCTCAATTACAGCCGACTCGCGCTCGGCATCCACAAGCATCCGGGCAGACACGCGGTCGCCCAAGGGGCCTGCAACCTCGCAGGTTGAGAGCCCGCCACCGCGCGCGGCGATGGCGTCGAGCGTTCCCTCGCCACCGTCTGCCAACGGCAATGCGCGCACCTCGGCATCGGGCCACACGCGGCGCATGCCTTCGGCAACGGCCTCCTCCGTCTGCGCGCTCGAAACGCTGCCCTTAAAGGAATCAATCGCCAACAGCACACGGCGAGGCCGGCGACGCGCGGGGCCAAAATCGACCGCCTCAACGGCGATATCTTCGGCACACGCGAGCGCTTCGGCATGAGCGGTGTGCGCCTCAAGATCAGATTCACAACCGCAGCCAGCACCATCGGCGCCACGCAGCCCACTAAAATAGCCGCTCAAAACCTCACGGCACTCATCCGCCAGCACGCCGGCATGTACGTTAAACCGATGATTCAGACGCGAATCGGCATTCAGGTCATACAGCGAACCCAGCGCGCCCGCCTTGGCATCGGCGGCACCGTATACGCAGCGGCCCACGCGCGCGTTGACCATGAGACCCGCACACATGCAGCAAGGCTCGAGCGTTACATAGACCGTGCAATCGGAAAGGCGCCAGCGACCGAGCGACCGAGCGGCATCGCACAGGGCCGCGAACTCTGCATGCGCCGAAGGGTCCTGGTCGAGCTCGCGACGATTATGCGCCCTCGCGACAATCTCGCCCGCACGCACCACCACGGCACCAATCGGCACCTCGCCCACTGTCGCAGCGGCGCGCGCCTCGGCCAACGCCTCGCGCATGAACTTCTCATCGATTTCGGTGATCGTCATCGTTCGCCTTCCCTGTTGCAAATTCAAAACGATGCTATCATTACGACTCACGGAGAGATGGCAGAGCGGTTGAATGCGGCGGTCTTGAAAACCGTTGAGCGCGAGAGCGTTCCGGGGGTTCGAATCCCCCTCTCTCCGCCACTTTTAGTGATGCACCGGCGTCATGGTGCGCTCGAACAACGCATCGACCACATCGGCCATCTCGGAGCGACGCTCGAGGTCGTGACCCGACTCCCACCATATCGTGAAAAGTCGAATAATGCCGCCGGCGACAAACTCAGACGTCGTCTCGAGTGACACGGGGGCCAGGGCATCCTCGGCAAGCACGTTCATCACACGTTCGCGGATGGAGCGGGCAATGCGGTCGCAAATAACGTTGGTCAACATGCCCGACATGCTGCTTGCCAAAATGTTATCCATGAGCTGCTCGTGCGCCAAAATCAAATCCATGGCATCGTCCAAAATCGCGTGTCGAAGCGTGCGCACGTCCTCTGCAGACACTGCGCCGGCCTCATCGGGCTGTTTTTGTGGCAAGCCCGACATGAGCTCATCGATATAAAAGGCGAAATAATCGTTTTTATCGCGAAAGTGCTTATAGAACGTCGTGCGGCGAATCATGGCCCGGTCGCAAAGCATAGCAACCGTCAAATCCTCAAACCGATACTCTTCCAAAAGCTCGGTAAAGGCATCGAACAGGGCACGATAGGTTTTCTTGATGCGAAGGTCCATCCGTATCGCCATCCTCAAGGCGTAGACAGCATTCCTTAATCTGTCGCATATCTTACACCTGTACCGCCCGTTCGATATTGGCGCCCCCTCCCTGGTTGAAACATAACGCTTACCGGAAAGTTCGGCACCGCCAAGGGTTGTGGGTATACTAAATACCGTTACACCAACGGCAGCTGGCGCGAAACGCCGCGGCCATTCGAAACGGAGACATCATGCCTACCATCATCATCGGTATCGTTGTTGTCGTTGTGATCGTCTGCGCCATCGCCGGCATCTACAACAACATGGTCACCAAGCGCAATCGCATCGATAATGCCTGGCAGAACATCGACACGCAGCTGCAGCGCCGCAACGACCTGATCCCCAACCTGGTGGAGACCGTCAAGGGCTACGCCAAGCACGAACAGGACACGCTCGCCGCCGTGGTCAACGCGCGTAACGCCGCTGTAAGCGCCACCACCCCCGAGGCCAAGATGGAAGCCGACAACGTGCTGACCGGTGCGCTGCGCCAGCTCTTTGCCGTGGCCGAGGCCTACCCCGACCTTAAGGCGAACACCAACTTTACGCAGCTCCAGGCATCACTCGAGGACACCGAGAACAAGGTGAGCTACGCGCGTCAAAGCTACAACGACTGCGTGCTCAGCTACAACAACGCCATCCAGACGTTCCCGGCCGTTATCTTTGCCGGCATCTTCCAGTTTAAGGAGCGCCAGGGCTTCGAGGCCGCCGAGGCAGCCCGCCAGGCACCGACCGTCAAGTTCTAACAATCACGGCCGAGTCTTAAGCCAGTTCATCAACCCTTTGGGGTCCAAGGCACAAACCTTGGGCCCTTTTCTTATCCACGCACAACGCGCGGCCAAAAGGCCGCGCACCATCTTTATTCAGATCTATATTGCCAGTAACGGCAGCGCCGAGGTAACGCAGGCCCGAGGGCAACCTACCTTTCCGGCGCACTCCGCAGGACGAAAGAACCTCCGCCGCACGAAGTGCGCAGCGGAGGTTCTTTCATGTCCGAGGACGCGCCGGAAAGGTAGGTTGCCCTCGGGCCGGACATACAAGGCAGCTTACGCGACGGTGTAAACCCAGTTGTGCTTGTCCTCGACCGCACCGGATTGGATACCAGTCAGGGTCTCACGGAGCTTCTTCATCACGGGGCCGATCTCGGTGTAGCCAGCCGGGAAGGTCACGGTCTCATCGGCACCATAGACCTTGTTGTCGATCTCGCCCACCGGGGAGATGACGGCAGCGGTGCCGCACAGGCCGCACTCGACAAAGGTGCCGGCCTTGACCTCGGCCCACTCGACGGGGCGCTGATCGACGGTCATACCTAGGTCCTGAGCGACCTGAACGAGCGAGCGACGGGTGATGGAGGGCAGGATGGAGTCGGTGTGCGACTGCGGAACGACGAGCGTGCCGTCCTCCTTCACAAACAGGACGTTGGCGCCACCGGTCTCCTCGACATAGGTGCGGGACTCGGAGTCGAGATACAGGTTCTCGGCATAACCCTCGCGGTGAGCCTCCATCGTGGGCTTAAGGGACATGGCGTAGTTCAGGCCGGCCTTGATGTTACCGGTGCCGTGCGGTGCAGCACGGTCATACTCGGAAACACGCAGCTTGACGGGCTTAAGGCCACCCTTAAAGTACGGACCGACCGGGGTCACGAGAATACGGAACGTGTACTCAGGAGCGGGAGCCACGCCGATCACGTCACCGGAGCCGATCATAAACGGGCGCACGTACAGGGTCGCACCGGAGCCGAAGGGCGGAACCCAGGCGGCGTTGGCAGAAACGACCTGCTTGACGGCCTCAACGAACTTATCCTTGGGGAACGGCGGCATCTCGAGGCGCTGGGCAGAGTTATACATACGCTCGGCGTTCATGTCGGGACGGAAGCAGACGATGCTGCCGTCCTCGGCGGTGTAGGCCTTCAGGCCCTCAAAGACCTCCTGGCAGTAATGGAAGATGCCGCCGCACTCGGAGACGTGCAGGGTGTGGTCGGTGGTCAGGCCGCCCTCGTCCCACTCGCCGTCCTTCCAATGGGCCTCGTAGCTGTAATCGGTCTTCATGTAGCCAAAGCCGAGGCTACCCCAATCGATATCCTTCTTCTCGACAGTCATATGTCGCTCCTTAACATACACAGTTGCATACTCGCGAACCCGCACGCAAGGACCGAGGCCGGCCGCGTCGCAACGTCGCACGCCCGGAGCGTAGAGCCGGACGGGACACGCGAACGGTATCAAAGCCGATGGCACGTCGATTCGCATGCACGAGATTGTACTCCCCGTACGCGTCTGATAAAACGCTTTTCTTTAACTAAGTAAAGTATTTTCATTTGCTTCGGAATTCATCGGGGTAAATAGGCATCCTCCAAGCCGCGGCGCCCACTCACCCCATGCGCCCCGCGGCCGCCCTATCGATATACTCTAAAGTCGAGACGATGATTGGAGCCCTCTTGGCAACTCAGAACAAACGCGAACACTTGACAGAAGACCTGCTCAAGCGGCTGTTAGCCAGTTCGAGCATCGACGCCTATCTTGACGAAGGCGAAACCGTCGACCAAACGCTTCCCTCGTACTTGCGCTGCCTCATCGACGAGCGCCGCATCAAGCGCTCGGACGTCGCACGCAACTCGGGCCTTAACCCAACCGTTGTGTACGACATCTTTGCCGGCAAAAGCCGCCCCGGCCGCGACCACGCCATCATGCTGGCACTCGGCATCGGCTGCACGCTTCGAGAGACGCAGCGCCTTCTGAGACTCGACAGCGTCGCCGAGCTTTGGTGCAAGGATCGCCGCGACGCCATCGTCATCTGGTGCATCGAACGCGGCATGAGTCGCGCTTGCACCGATGACGAGCTCTACCGCTTGGGCGAAAAAACGCTTTTGGGGACCAACCCACTCAAATAAACACCCACGTCCGCACGAGCCCCGCAGCGCTATCCTCTCCATACGCGATTCAGTTGCCAACTGAACAAACAAAACGATCGTTGTCATATCATTCTTGGAGCATTTGCCCAGCTACCATGAAGGGAGGACGGCTTGAACGACAACCAGCTCATGCATGCCATGAGTCTTGACGACACCTATCGCGTCGAGCAGGTGCTCGCACGCGGCGAAGACGGCATTACCGAACTCGTCACGATTGACGGAGCCGGTCCCTTCGTGCGAAAGAAGATTCGACAAGAGCTTGCCCGCCGCAATGTATGGTCGGCACTCACAGAATGCAGCTCGCCCCGCCTTCCCCACGTCGAGGCGACCTACGAACTACCCGAGCACTTTGTTGTCGTCTACGACTTTGTGCCGGGTCGGTCGCTTTCCAAAGTTATCGAAACCAATGGGCCGTTGATGCCGGAAGAGGCGACATCGCTTGGCATCGAGCTTTGCGAGGCAGCCGAGGAGCTCCACAGACACGGTATCGTCCACCGTGACATTTCCCCCAACAATATCGTGGTTGCCGCAAACGGCGCACACCTCATCGACCTTGGCATTGCCCGCATGCGCGTCGAAGGGGCAAGCAAGGACACGACCTCCCTCGGAACTTGGGGGTTCGCCTCGCCCGAACAATACGGCTTTGCCCAGACCGATGCGCGAAGTGATGTCTACTCCATCGGACGCGTTCTTGGCTTTGCGCTTACGGGTGTCCGGCCCGATGATGAAACCTACGAGCAAGCGCTTAAGTCGATTCTTGAACATGCACCCGCGGAGCTTGTCCACGCCATCACGCGCGCCTGCTCGTTTGAGCCAAGCGCGCGGTTCCAGTCTGCGACCGAGATGGCAGAAGTGCTCGCTGGCTCGCCTCGACCGGGAAACGACAGGGCATCCTCTGACACAGGTGGGCAAACCAGCCATGCCCAAATGGCGGCTGGTACGCATGCGCCTAAGCGCAACCCAAGCAAAAGCAGGACGCGGACCTTTGGAGGCTTGTTGCTAAAACTGGCACTCGTCACCGCGATGCTTGCCGGGCTGATGGCAGTCGGCGCGATTGCCATCTCGACGTTCCACGCCGACCGAGAAAACAACAACGGGCCCACGTCCTCATCGCAAGCCGGCCAGTCTGACGGCGTTTCGACATCCAAAAAAGCAAATACGGCAAGCGACGCCAGCCTCCTGTCCGCCAAGCTCTCAATCGTGGAGTCCGGCTGGTCGGTTAGTGAGCACGGATACGTCCACTTTGGCATCGGCCTTAAAAACTCCGACGGCCCTGCCGCTATCGCATTTCCCACCATTAAGATCTACGGATACGATGCGGACGACAACCTGATTTTTACGGATGAGAAAACCTACAGCGCCATCGAGCCCGGCCAGACCGTCTACTTTGGCGATCAGACAGGAAACGGCGCCGCCCCCGCGCGCGTTGAGTTCGAAACCGTCACACCCAGCGGCGTCGCGCTTGCCACCGCCACCGAAGCGCCGGTGTATGAAATTTTCGATAGCACCGAATCCGCTGGGGCAGACGGCATGCAGTCATTCTTGGCAAAGCTCCAACTCCAAAGTGCTCCGAGCGATTTTGATAAGACCCAAGTGTTCCTATCGGCCATCCTGCGCGACAAGCAGGGCAACATCGTTGCCGGCTATAACAGTTTTTGCGACTGTCCCGCCGTCGGTTCCACGACCCCCGTTTCGGTCGATGTCCACAATCCGCCCAAGCACGCAAGCTGCGATATCTACGCCGCCCAGTGGTAGAACCGGAGGGCACCGCGAATAATTCCGCAGCACAAAGAAGGACCGACATCACACCGGCCCTTCCATACTTCTACAACCCTAGAATCTCACGCTTCTTGGCATCAAACTCCTCTTGCGTCAAAATCCCCGCGTCGAGAAGCTCTTTGAATTTCTTAACGGCCTCTATTTGATCCTCAAGCGTCCGTGCGGGCTCGGCACCGCCCCCTGGCGCCCCTTTGGACTCCGTCGTATCCGGCACGCAATCTGCGCCCGCATCGCTTTCGACAGAAGCGTTGCGCGGGTTGAGCATTCCCGCCAGCCCCATGCCGAGCACCATGCCGCCCGCAGCGCCAAACCCGTTTTCGCGCACACCCTCGGCAATCATTTGTTGAGCAGCAACATCTGCAGCCTGCTTTGAAACCCCTTCGTAGGCGCTGACGTCTAGCTTCTTTTTCGCATAGCTCTTGATAAGTTCGCGCGAATCATCGGAGAATTCAATGTTTTCGATTGAGACCTGCACGAGCTTGATGCCAAAACGATCTTGCCATGTCCCTGCGTTATCATCCTCATCCAGGATCATGTGGCGGATTTCGTTGACATGTGAAGGCAGCTGCGAAATTCGAACCTCGGACGACAAGGCATTCGTGGCTACGATGAGCGAAGCCAGAAACTCTGCAATCAGCATGCTCCGTGCGCGCGGGTCGTCAAACGAATAGCTATAGACGTTCGCAGGAAGAAAATTCCTGATAAAACGCTCGGCATCCACTACCTGCAGCGACAGCTGACCATACGCAAAGACCTCAAGATCTGCACCGTAAAACAAGTCGTTATATGCAAGTGGCCCACGCGTGCCGAATTTGATGCCGCGAACCTCGCGCAGATTGACAAACGCCACACGCTTCTGCGACGGCGACATACCCGCATAGCCAACACGACGGGCCGCCTGTCCGAGGACCATTTTGAGGACGCCCTGCTCCCCGCGGTCACGATCATCAAAAACCGAAGCCTCGCCGTCGCGATACTCAAAACCGCCCGGCTCCGTTATGACCTGCTCGATGCCCGCCTGGCTAAAGATAAACGCAGCGGTGTTCTCGGGAACAAAAATGAGCGATCCGTTGGACAGAACGTCATTCGATCCGTAGTTTCCGCCGCGCCCGTTTTGCCCGACTTTACGCACCCCCGGAGCAACCACGACGTGCTCGTCAAAATGACCAGCCGTGACAATATCTTTCCATTGATCGGTGAGCACGCCACCGAGCGAGTCGATGGCAACATTCACAATACCCACAGCTACCTCACCCTACAGCACAAACTTGGTATCGCAGTACGAACAAACAACACCTTGGCCTTTGCGTCCCGCGACGGGTGCATGGCATCCGGGACACTTTGCCGTCACCTTTGCGGCCATCTTCTCGGCGTGAGGCTTTTGCGCCTTCAGAGAAGCGCCCAAGGCACTGCCAATGGAGTCGCCAACTGCCCCGACAACGCCCACGGCGCCGTCGACAAAATCGGCAATCTCTGCCGCAGTGCCCGAGGGAAGCTCCGAGGTATCGATGGCGTCGATGTTGCCCGCCGCAGCGCGGCGCACACTTTCGGCCCAACGGTCGGCCAGGCGCTTGCCGCCTTCGGTAAAGCCCACCGTAACGGTCTCCTCCGAAAATGCGACTCGCAGCACCGGCGTACTATTCACGCGCGCGGCGATAGCCTGGGGGACATCCGCCGAGCACAGAATCGAATCGAGCGGGCAGCGCTTGAGATAGCGTCGAGTTTTAAACAGCCCCTCGGAAACCGTTGCGACCAAGATTAGATTCATATTTGTAAGCACGATCTCATCGAGAGCCTCGCTACCAGAGCCAACGCCCAAGCGCACATTCGAGGTCTGCATGATGATGAGTTCGCCGGGTGCCAGATTGTACTCGTCCACGCCGCCATCCCCCGTCCAACGTTTTCCTCCCATCCTAAACACCGGGCAAATTATTTCATCAGCTACCAACTGAATTTCTCACCGGATTCAGTTGGCAGCTGATGAAATCACCGCAGCCCACAGCCACAATTCGAAGCAGTATCATCCATATCGAGGGAAGGAACAACTATGGATTGGGAAGCTTCAGGCAGCGGGGATAATGGTGTCCCCCAAACGGTGTCGACGCCTGACGGCAAGCCGCCCAAAGGTAAGAAAAAATGGCCGATCGTTCTGGCAGTGCTCGTTATCCTGATTATCGTGGCACGCATCAGCTCCTGTGTGGGCGGCTGCAGTTCTTCGAGCCCCTCAAAAACCGTCGAAACATTCACCTGGCCCAGCAGCGGCCTCGCGACCGAGCTGCCCAAGCCCAAGACAAACAAGGGAGAGATATACGAGAACAGCTCCGACTCTTTCTCGGCAACGCTGAAAGAGGTCTCACAAGCAGACTACGATAGCTACGTCGTTGCTTGCAAAGAAGCCGGCTATACCGATTTCTCGGGCGAAGGCACTGATGATTTTGAGGCAACGGCACCCAGCGGAGCAAAACTGACCTTGTCCTACTACAGCAGCTCAAAGTCCCTCGACATCGAGCTCGAGAAGCCGCAGGACAGCAGCGAGCAGACAGGCACGGCCAACGATACCGATGCGGCAGCCACTGATTCGCAGACCGAAACCGCACCGGCCACATCCTCTTCTGACTTCCGTGCCATGATGGACGGCTACGAGCAATTCATGAACAGCTACGTCGAGTTCATGAAGAAGTACGAATCGTCCGACGATACCGCCTCGATGCTTGCCGACTACGGATCGATGATGCAACAGTACAGCGACTGGTCGCAAAAATTTGACAGCGTCGACGAAAACTCGCTTTCCGCCGAGGACCAGGCCTATTACCTTGAGGTCCAAGGACGCGTGTTGCAGAAACTGAGTGAAGTTCAGTAACCGCGAACAAAACGCCGTGTATCGGCCCATTAACGGAGAAGGCCCGTCATCCAACGATGACGGGCCTTCTCCGTTGCAATCGGTTTTTCCAAACGCCTAGGCATTCTTCTTCCCCAGCTTAGCCTTAACCAGGCCGACCACGGTCGGAATGATCGACACGGCGACGATGCCGATGATCAGCAGCTCAAAGTGCTCCTGCACAAAGGGGATGCCGCCAAAGAAGTAGCCCAGCAGCGTAAAGACCGTCGACCAAGTGATGCCGCCCAGCACGTTAAAGATCACAAAGTTGCGCCAGTGCATTCCGCCCATGCCGGCAATGAAGGGCACAAAGGTGCGGATAAACGGGAAGAAGCGGCCGAGGAAGATGGCCAGGTGACCCCACTTGTCCAAAAAATCCTCGGACTTTTTGATACGCTCGGGCGTCATGGCCTTGACCTTGCCCGAAGCGATGATTTTTTTGCCAAAGAAGTGACCGATCATAAAGTTGCACTGGTCGCCCAGGATGGCAGCAGCCCATGCTACGGCCAGCAGGGCCACGATGTTAAAGCCACCGTTGTGAGCAAAGAAGCCCGAAGCAAACAGCAGCGAATCGCCAGGGAGGAACGGGAAGAATACCACGCCCGTCTCGATAAAGATGATCAGGAACACGCAGCCGTAGGCCATAAGCGGGCCGGCGGCAATCCAACTGGCGATCGCGGTGCGCGGATCCTTAAGCAACTCGGCGATAAAATTGATGAAACCCATGAAGTAAAACCTCTCAGTTGCGGGCGCGGACACGTCCAAGTTGACCAGTATACGGTTGCGGTGCCCCCTCGTGCGCAACCCCACAAAAGCATGACTCCATTACCAGCAAGTTTGCATAACTGACACCTGTTGTACAAAGCAAAATTGGACTGCGCCCTGAGTCCCTCTGGCCTGTTTAACAAAATCAGCCCCTGCCAATCGAAGCGAACAATTCACTTTGTTGGGCTGCCCGCCGTAATGCAATTAAAAAAGCCGGAAGACAATTGTCTTCCGGCAATAGCTTGAAGGACGGCTTTTTGCAGCGGCTATAATCCCACAGAGTCCGCTCCGTGGGCAGCCTGCTCGGTGGTAAACCCTTCAAATTGAAGTTGGTCTATCAGGCCTGCACGAGAGAAGTTCATAAAGCTCATGTAACTTTTTGCTGACATCTCCGCTTGATCCATCCAGTCGGCCCCACAATGGTCGGCTGCAAAAGTTGCATCTTCGTTCGAATAACCTTCGAACTCAAGCTGCTCGATAAGCCTCTGGTGAGAGAAGCCACCCATGCGCAGATAAGAAGCGGCAGTTCCGAGGGCGTTCCTTTGCGATGTGGAAACAGTGATTGAATACTCTTCGCTCTGGAGTGTTTTCCCGCACGCGGTGCACTTTATCTCGCGTCTGCCCGGCAAAACTGCCCCAGTAGATGTTACCGTAGGCTCGACCGTTACCTGCCAGTCCCCCGGAACATGCTCGAGTTTTTCGATTTCCTCCTCCACGTCTTTATTGCAGCGTTTACAAGTCGCCTTCTTCATGCCGGTCTCAACACAAGATGCTTCCTTTGTGACCGTCCATTCTCCAAGATCGTGCCCCAGCGCAGCACCCTGCGTCTCACCGCATATCACACAAGTCTTCGGTGAAGTGCATGTAGCGTCTTCCCACTTATGCCCCTTTGGTTTTCCCTCTGTATATCCGCACAATTCGCATGTTGATGGTTCGGTGCATGTCGCCCCAAGCATCTTATGTCCATGAGCCCTACCTCGCGTCGTCCCACAGAGAGCGCATGTGGACGGCTCAGTGCAGGTTGCATCGCTCCATTGGTGCAAGCAAAGCACATGAGTTCCAAATAGAATTCCGAATAGCACGATGACAACGGCAGCGACCACGCCAACCTTTACCTCAATGCGAGCATCCTTGAGTCCCTTTTTCTTGGTATCAGCATCTTTACTCTCTTGCGGCGCCTCTTTCGAGGGCTGTTCCTTGCCATCTTCCTGCGGTTTGATATCGTCTGCCATATCTATTCACCATCCTTTTCCTCTGCTCTGCCATCTCTAAGCGTTATGAAGGACTTGACCAAAAGGAAGTCAGACAAAAGCAGAGAGACGGTGCCGAAAGCCGCCCCGTCGACTGCAGACGTTAGCCAAAACACACCAAGCATGAAAAGTAGTGCACCGAATGTAAAACCAAGACCCATCGTGATTTTACGCACATTGGCGTTTCTCTGGGCTTTCTTTTCTTCTTCAATCTGGTCTTGATCGAAGCTATTCTTGACCGCCTCGTGTCTTGCCATTGCGTCTTCGATGACAGAGGCAGATGCGATTTCTTGCTTTTCAAAACGGCTGTGCGCCTCATCGATTGCACTGGTGTCTTTTTCGAGCATCACCAGCCTCTGCGTAAGCTCAGCAAGCTCCGCATCCATCTTCCCCTTGCGGCTGCTCAACGTTTTGATTTGCCTCTTTGTTTCGGCAACAAGCTTGCGTGCGTCCAGCTCCATCTTTGGATCGAGCTCCACAACGGCACTATCGATACTTGAAACAATTGAGATGAACAGCTTTCGCTCGTCCTGGACCTCAGATTTCGACTTAACACCCTTTCGCCCACCGACGACGGCGCCAACAGGGCCAGCAACCGCCCCACCAATAACAGCGCCCGCAACGCTGGTACCGCCGCCCCTTACCGTTGTCTCAGAGTAAACATTCCCGCTCGTATTAATCTCTATCTCCAAATCGTCGGACAGCGGAATGGACTTTTTCTCCGCAACGATTCGATCGCCATAGAGCACGATGCCGCCAAAGGTTTGAACATGACCGTAAAATCCGTTGCGGACTTGCTCAATTTCGTCTTTGCAGTCTTTTATTTGTCTTTCATGCTCTTTTGTAACACGTTTTAATTCGCTCTCCGCATCCTTGAGAATCTTCTTTTGCTCTCGTGTGACTGCATCAAGCTCACGCTTGGAAGCACTTATTTGTTCGAGCGCTCCTCCCGATTTATAATTCGCCATCCTGCTCCTTTCTCCAACACAGCACGAACAGTGTAATTGTCCTCAAAGACGAGACGATTACGAAACCTGCGGTCGGCGGGTTTAGTCGGCGAGGAGTTGCCGCTTGACAAAATGCAATATATCCCCTTCCTAATCCCTAGCGAATCGCTATACTTTATTGAATCGCATTGCCATGGCGCTAAGGGAGGGCGGCCGGTGAGCTTTATCAATACCATTCGCGAGGACATCAAGACCGTCCAGGCGCAGGACCCCGCCGCGCAAAACGGTCTGGTCATCTTCCTTTCCTATCCCGGCCTGCACGCCAAGTGGAACCACGTGCCCGAGCACTGGCTGTGGGAGCACGGTCATCGCTCGCTCGCCCGCGTGCTCTCGCAAATCACCCGCCACATCACCGGCGTTGAGATTCATCCCGCCGCACAGATCGGCAAGCATTTCTTTATCGACCACGCCATGGGCGTCGTCATCGGCGAAACCACCATTGTGGGCGACAACTGCGTGCTCTACCAGGGCGTCACGCTCGGCGGCACCGGCAACGAGACCGGCAAGCGCCACCCCACCCTGGGCAACAACGTCACCGTGGGCACGGGCGCCAAGGTGCTCGGCAACATTCGCATCGGCAACAACGTCAAAATCGGCGGCAACTCGGTCGTCGTCAAGGACGTGCCCGACAACTGCACCGTCGTTGGCGTGCCGGGACGCATCATCAAACGCAACGGCTGCCGCGTATTCGAGGAGAGCTTCGACGCCAAGCAGCACCGCGAGTACATGCCCGACGACGCCGCCGAACAGTCCGCGCTCAACCGTCAAGGCATCACCGAGAACGCCCGCCGCGTCAAAGAGCTCGAGAAAGAGGTGGCCGAGCTTAAGGCCCTCGTCACCAAGCTCGTGGACGAGCGCTAGGAACGCAAGCGGCACAAAACAACATCGGCACCAACGCAAAAGGCGCGCCAGGAAATTCATCCCCGGCGCGCCTTATTTCCAATGTGATAAAGGGGTCGTCCCTTTGTCACATTATGCGAACTGGCTCAAGTAGAGGTCGGCATAGGCGCCCTCGGCAGCCAGCAGTTCCTTATGCGTGCCTTGCTCGATAATGTTGCCGTGATCCATGACCAGGATCAGGTCGGCATCCACAATCGTCGACAGGCGGTGCGCAATCACAAAGCTCGTGCGCCCGCGCATAAGTGCGTCCATGGCGCGGCCGATGGCAAGCTCGGTGCGCGTGTCCACGCTTGAGGTCGCCTCGTCCAGGATGAGGATCGCCGGGTTGTTGAGCAGCACGCGCGCAATGGTCAGCAGCTGGCGCTGGCCCTGGCTAATGCTCTCGGCATCGTTGGCCACCCGCGTGTCATAACCCTGCGGCATGGTGCGCACAAAGAAGTCGACCTGCGCGGCGCGCGCAGCCGCCACGATCTCGTCGCGCGTCGCCTCGGGACAGCCGTAGGCGATGTTTTCGGCAATCGTGCCATCGAATAGCCAGGCGTCCTGCAGCACCATGCCAAACTGCTGGCGCAGCTCGCCGCGGTCCATACAGCTCGTGTCCACGCCGTCGAGCGTAATGCGGCCGCCGTCGATCTCGTAAAAACGCATGAGCAGGTTGATGAGCGTGGTCTTGCCCGCACCCGTGGTTCCCACCACGGCGATCTTCTGACCTGGCTCGGCGGTAAACGACACGTCGCGCATAAGCGGCTTGTCGGGCGAATAGCCAAAGCGTACATGCTCAAAAGCGACGCGGCCCTCAACGCGACCCGGCAGCTTGGCAGCCTCGTCCGGCAGCGGATCGGCCTCCATCTCGGACTCATCGAGCAGGTCGAACACGCGCTCCGCACTCGCCAGTGCGCTCTGCAGCGAGTTGAAAGTGAACGACAGCTGCGTCATGGGTTCGGACGCCTCGTAGATAAACTGGAAGAACGCCTGGAACACGCCGACGGTCATGTGGCCGGCGACCAGCATGCTGCAGCCCACCAGCGCGATCACGATCTGCGCCAAACGGCCGATAAAGCGCACCGCAGGACCGACGGCATTGATCATAAAGTCGGCCTTGGTACTCACGCGCGCCAGCTCCCTCGAGGCCTCATGCACTTCGGCAGAGCTCTGGCGCTCGCGGTTAAACGCGCGAATCACCAGACGACCCGAATAGCCTTCCTCGACTGCACTCGTAATCTTGGACACCCACTCCTGGCGCTCGCCGGTCACGTCATGTGTGCGACGCGAGACCACTTTGGTCACCAGCAGCGACAACGCCGTAAAGAACAAAAAGACCAGCGTGAGCGGCACGCTAAACACGAACATCACGCCCACGGCGCCCACCACGGTGCCAATCGACACCAGCAACTGCAGCAGTCCGCGCTGCATGCTCTCGGACATCTTGTCCAGGTCGTTGGTCGCACGGCTGACGACCTCGCCGGGACGATGCGCATCAAAATAGGCGAGTGGCAGACGGTTGAGCTTTTGAGCGATACGGTTACGCAGACGCAGGTTGAGGCGTTCGGCCACGCTCGACATCAAAAAGCTCTGGAGCGCGTAGAACGAGGCGGCGGCCGTCCAGATCATAAAGTAGATGAAGATGGTCCTGCCGCAGTTCTCCCAGGTGATACTGAAGGTGGTGTCGCTGGCAAACGCCAGCTTCACGTGTCCCCACAGCTCATCGATGACGCGTGCGCTGTACGCCGGCGCCGCGGTGTTAAAGATGACGTAGAACACGATGCTCGCGAACACGAGGTAGAAGCGCCAGTGATCGCCGGCGGCCTCGCTCCACAGACGGCGCACCGTCGCCCAGGTGTCGCGGGGTTTCTCGTCCTCGTCCTCGTCGTCCACATCGCGCATACGTTCTGCCTCAGCGCGGGCACGCTCGTCCTCGGCGCGTTCGTTTTCCTCGTAGAGCGCTTGGCGGCGAGCCTCGCGCTCGGCTGCAGCCTTGGCGGCGTCATCCAGATCGGGCGCGACCGCCGTCTCCTCAGCCGTCCCTGTTGCCACGACGCCATCAACGACGCCTTGCTTCTTGAGCTCCTCGGTCATGCTACTCACCTCCCTTCATCTGCGATTCCGCGATGGCACGGTACACCTCGCAGGTCTCCATCAACTCGTCGTGCGTGCCCAAGCCCACGACCTCACCATCCTTAAGCACCACGATCTGGTCGGCATGCAGAATGGTCGAGATACGCTGCGCGATGATGAGCACCGCGGCATCGCGCGTCTCGTCCTGCAGCGCATGGCGCAGGGCCGCGTCGGTCTTAAAGTCCAGGGCCGAAAAGCTATCGTCGAAGATATACAGATCAGCGTGCTTCATGAGCGCACGGGCGATGGCCAGACGCTGACGCTGGCCGCCCGAGAAGTTCGTACCGCCCTGCGCCACCGGGGTATCGAGCCCCTGCGGCTGATCGAGCACGAAGGTGCTCTGGGCAACCCGCAGCGCGTGAAGCATGTCGGCCTCGGTCGCATCCTCGTTGCCATAGCGCAGGTTGCTCGCCACCGTGCCCGAGAACAGCCACGCCTTCTGCGGCACGTAAGCGATATGCCCGCGAATCTCGTCTTGCGAAAGGTCGCGCAGGTCAACACCATTGAGGCGAATGGCGCCCTTCGTGGCATCGTGGAAACGCAACAAGAGCTTGGCCACCGTCGACTTGCCCGAACCCGTCGAGCCTACAATTGCCGTGGTCTGGCCACGGCGACAGGCAAAGCTCAGGTCGCACAGGGTGTCCTCGTCGGCATCGTCAAAACGGAACGACATATGGTCGAACACGGCGACCGCGTCTGCTCCGTCCTTTGAGTCGGACGCGCCCGCGTCGAGCGTTCGCTCGCCATCGACGATGCTCGGCTCAATCTGGAGCACCTGTTGTGCACGGTTGAGGCACGCCGCAGCGCGCGGAAGCGTCAGAATCACCATCTGCGCCATCATCACAAAGAACAGGATCAGAATCGCGTATTCCAGCACGGCCGAGATGCTGCCGATTTGCATGGCGTGGACGCCTACGCGGTTGCCTCCCACCCACAGCACCGCCACCTCGGCGATGTTCATCAGAAAGAAGCTGGAGCTATCGAGGCCCACAAACAGGTGGTTGACCTTGATAGCGTTGGCCGCGTAATCGCTAAACACCTCGTCTAGGCGCTGCTCCTCATGGCGTTCCTTGTTAAACGCGCGGATGACGCGCACGCCCACGATGTTCTCGCGCAGCACGACGTTCATGCGGTCAATAAAACTCTGCAGGCGCATAAAAATCGGCGCTGCATTGGCGACCGTAAAGACCGCCGCCACCAGCACAATCGCCACGACTGCGCCCAGCAGCGTACCCATGGCGGGATCGATATGCCAGGCAAAGATGATGCCCGCCACAGCCAAAAACGGCACCGGCAGCACCAGCTGAATCGTCTGCAGAATCGCCTGCTGGATCACGTTGATGTCGTTGAGCGATCGCGTGATCATCGAGCCGGTGCCAAAGCGCTCAAAGTCGCTGGCAGACAGCTCGAGTGACCTGTCGTAGACGGCGTTGCGGATGTCACAGGCCACGCTGGCCGCCAGGCGAGCCGAAAGATAGCAGCCCAGCACCGCGCCACCGCTGGCCATGCCGGTCGCGATAAGCATGTACAGGCCGTTGCGCAGGATGTAGTCGACATCACCCGTCGTGATGCCGGTATTGACCATATTCGCCAACATCGTAGGCACCAGCAGCGTGCCGACGTTATCTATCAGCAGCACAAACAGCGTCACCGCAATCAGCCCGCGATACGGCCTCATAAACCTCATTAAGAGTCGCACGTCTCCCCCTCTTCTTGGTTTTCCACTTGGCTCTCGGCGGCCATCTGCTGTTTAAACGCCTCGCACTCCTCGTTGAGCGCGTGGGAAAACTTGCCGACCAGGCGCATAATCTCACGCTGTTCCCGGGGCTCGAGCGCGCCAAAGGCACGCTGCTCGGCTTTAACCGCCGGCAACGCATACTGCTCGGCGAACCGCCGGCCCTCATCGGTCAAACAAACGACCTTATTCTTACGACTGCCTTCGGCAAATTCCAGCGTTGCAAGCCCTCGCGCCGTCAGGGTTTTAATTGCCGAGTTAATGGTCTGCTTGCTATAGAACCATTCGCTCGTGAGCCGGCTCACAGCAACGTCTTCGGCCGCCGTGCTAATATCGACAAGCATCCAATAGGCGCAATCCGAAAGGCCGCAGGCACGCGCGAACTCTGAATAAATACGGTCGAGCCCGTTGAGCATCCGGTCAAAATCGACCGACGTAACCGCGCAATCCATCTCTCCCACCATTCGATAGTCCGAATTTTGACTAATTTAGGTTTCAGATTAGTCCGAGTTTTGACTATCGTCAAGGGCTTCGTTCGCAGCGCGCAGGCTATACAACAGATCGACAAAAAAGACCGCCGGCGCGGGGGCAGCGCCGGCGGTCATGAGAGAAAATCGATTATTTGCTGCTAGGCTGCGACGGCCTCGTAGACCGTAGCGCCCGCAAAGCTGTCGTGAAGGCTCTTGCCGCAGATCCACGGCAGCTCAACGACCTCGCAGACCGTGCTGACCAGCTCGGAGCAGTCCGTAAAGTGACCCTTATCGTTGAGGGCCTCGCAATCCTGAACACGCCAATAGCCATCGGTGTGCGTGATGTAGTACTCGTGATCGTTGATTGACACGAAAGCGCGCGTCTTGGAACGCAGCAGCTTCAGAAATCCTTCGAAATCAGTCTCGACGACATCTCCAGCCTGGAACATGATAGTTACCTCCTGGCCCGGCGCCACCACGGCGCGTTGATAAACGTTGGTGCTCCTTTAGTAAAACCTTTATCAGGGGTTATGCGGGCATCATTTAGGCAAGTGGTAAAAAACCGCAGGGTAGACGGGATAAAACGTTTAACCATCCCATTGGTTTGTCACATTTTGTCTGCCTTTTTATGCAGGCCCACTTTTCTCATTGCTAGCCGGAGTTACTCGAAGCGCTTCGCACGATTACGGTCTTGAACCGACGGGTATGAACGTGGCATCTCAATCAACGTCAGGAGGACTCATGGAGACCATCGAAGCGCTCATCCACCGCCGCAGCTGCCGCAAATACAGCGACCGCCCTGTCGAGGCCGAGAAGCTCGCACGCATTATCGAAGCCGGCCAGTACGCGCCGAGCGGCATGGGACGCCAGCCGGTGACGTTTGTCGCCGTTACCGATCCGGCGACCGTCGAACGCCTCTCGCAGCTCAATGCGCAAGTTATGGGCAGCAACGGTGATCCCTTCTACGGTGCCAAAACCGTTGTGGTGGTACTGGTCGACCGCAGCGTGCCCACGTATCTGGAAGACGGCTCGCTTGCCATGGGCAACCTGCTCAACGCAGCTTATGCGCTGGGTGTCGATTCGTGCTGGATTCATCGCGCACACGAGGTCTTCGACTCGCCCGAAGGCTTGGAACTGCTGGCGGGCTGGGGCCTGCCAGCCGACGGTAGCCTACGCGGCGTCGGTCACTGCATTCTGGGCTATGCCGAAGGCGCGCTTCCCGAGGCAAAGCCGCGCCGCGACAACGTGGTGTATGTAAAGTAGGAAGGTCCGCCGTTCTACCGAACGGCGGCCGCTCGCTGTTGGTGACTGACATCGGATGCACCACTGTTGACATTCGACACTTGGGCAGCTAAAAAAGGCCCCGTCCCAAATTTGCTGTCCCGCTCGAAACTTATCTTGCCGATGGAGTTGTCGTCGTTTCGTTCGTGTGAGTCGTTTCGGCGCCGTCGTCGCGTTCGTCCTCGTCCTTTTGTGCATCGGCAATGGTGGAGGCCACCGCAACGATACCGCGCTGGGGCGCGACGCCCGTCTGGGTCTGAACGCCCTCGACAACTTCTGTGCCTGCATGCGCGAGCTCGGGCGACTTAAACATTGCGTCCAGATTGGCCCCGCCGCCGGCGTAACCAAGCGCCGCGAGCGCGATGACAATCACCGCAACAACGACCGCGATCGGAACATAGCGATGCCAGCCTGCGGGATTGAGGCCGCTACGGCGAGCAGCGCCGCGACTAATGTAGCCCAACGTGCCATCGTGTTTGAGTTTTGAGCCCACCACGCGCCGGCGGCCCCACAACGACGAGTTGGCTTGCATGGCCAAACGTGCGCTCGCCGAAGGATAGCCATATTTTGTGCGCTTGAACGAACCATCGAACCCCGAAGCGCTTTTGCCCCACGTCCGCGAAGTCGTACGTCGGTTGACCGGCGCCGCGCTTCGTTTCGCTCGGTTCGTTTTTGAAGTCTCCGCCATACTCCCCCGCACGCCGTAACACTGTCGAAACAATACTGCTTTGGACTGTATCACACGCGCCGCGCGCGGTCACGGGCGCCCTGCTCAGCGGTCGTCGCCCTTCAGCAGGCGCCACAAAGTCGTGCGGCTTATACCCAACACCTCTGCCGCACGAGTCCGGTTACCGTGAAGGTGTTGCAAGACCAGCCGCGCGATATCGCGCTCAGTATCGGCAAGAGGCCGCAAGATATACAGATCGCTTTCGAGTGTCGGGGCTCCAAAGGTCGCGGTCTTGATAACGTCCTCCTGAGCAAGCACCTCTTTCGCCACGGCGCGCTCCACCGTACCCGACCCCACTAATATATAGAGTCGCTCCGAGACTTCGCGCAGCTGCAGGTAATTGCGAGGCCACCGATACGCATCGAGCATCTTCGCTGCGGCGGCGGACAACTTAGGGGCACCCGTCTTAAACATATCCGCCAGATACTCCAGGTAGCACGTAATCTTTTCCGACGCGCCGCCCTGTTCGGCAATCGCCGGTGCCACACTCACTGCACAGGACAGGCGCTCGGTCACAAAGGCGGCCTGATCGCTTTCGCCGCCACCCGGCATATCGTTTGCCGTCAACACCACATGGCAGCGAGTTGCGAGCGCTGTGTCGACCATTGCAGACACGAGCTCGCGCAGGCGCTCAGGCCCAACTGCATGCCAGCCACCCACGCAAAGCGTCAGCCCCGTTTGAAATAACGGTGATTCGGAACTTTTGAGCAGATGGCGCCAGCCGCGATCCGTAAGCTCATCGAGCATAACGGACACATAAGGCTGGTCGGAATAGGGTCCATCCAGGTAGAGACGTTTTGCGATCTGGGTCTGCCCCGCGCCCAGTTCACCCTCGAGCATAAGGGGCACTCCACGCGCGTAGCTCTCCCGTACGGGGGCGGCGACCACTGCCGCATCTTCAACAACGCCGTACGCGCTCGACTCGTAACGAGCCTCGACTTCGTCGACATTGAGCCACTCGATGCCCGCATGCGCCGTGGCGGCGCGCACCTCGCGCGCCACAACCACCCAAAGCGTCCCGTACTCCTCGGCCGTCGGGCGCACCGTCAAGCTCAACCGCACACCCTCGCGGCCCATCACCAGGCGCGCACCATCGCCCACGCGGGTGAGACGCTCGGCAACAAAAGCGGCGACATCCCGCTCGAGCGCGGCGTCATTCATAGTCGAAATCACAACGCCGCCGCGCTCATCAATTGCCAGCGCCGACGCCCCGGCCGCGGACAAAGCCTCGATCAGAATCTGCAGCTTGGCATCGCTGTCCATGGTTCGCCCCGTCTCCAGCCACGGCCTTTGTCCACGGCCTACCATCTCATGTGTTTCAAAATTAAACGATATTGCGCACTAAACACTATAGGGCTTGCGGCGCCTTCTTGCGAATATATGAATTGCCCCGCATCGCCATCCTGGCGGGGCGATAAGAGCTCTTCGGGACCTATTAACCTGCGGACAAGCCATACCCGCAAGAGCTCCTATCGCTCCACCGCGAGGATGCGGCCACCAGCAACCAGCACGCAAATAAGCTACTTCTCTACCAGATTCCCAGCACGTGCTGCATTCCCAAACTCATGCACGCAATGCCAATCCAGCAGCAAAAGCCCAATGCGATGGGCTTGCCGCCCTTTTTGACCAGCTCGACGATATCGGTATTAAAACCAATAGCCGCCATGGCCATCACGATAAAGAACTTCGACAGCTCCTTGATGGGCGCCGTGATGGATGCGGGCAGCTGAAACACCGTGGTGATCACGCTCGCTAGCACAAAGAACAGGACAAACATCGGAAACGCGCGCTTAAACGAAAACGTGTTTTTAGCGTTGCCGCCGCCCTTGCGCACCAGATACATCTGCCAGCACGCGAGAACCAACGTAATGGGAATAATGGCCAACGTCCTGGTGAGCTTGACCACCGTGGCGCTCTCGAGCACATTGGCGCCAGGATGCATGCTGTCCCAAGCGCTCGCCGCAGCCGTTACGGACGAGGTGTCGTTGATGGCGGTGCCGGCAAACAGGCCAAAGCCCTCGTTGGTCAGGCCAAGCATGCCGCCGAGCGTCGGAAACACGAGCGCCGCGATAACGTTAAACAGGAAGATGACCGAAATAGCCTGGGCAATCTCGCGATCGTCGGCATCGATGACAGGTGCGGTCGCGGCGATGGCAGAACCGCCGCAAATCGACGAACCCACACCCACAAGCGTCGCGATCTTGCCCGGCACGTTCATAACGCGGCAGAGTACAAAGGCAATGACGAGCGAGGTCGAGATCGTCGCCACGATAATCGGCAGCGACTGGGCGCCCTTGGACAGAATCTGGGAGAGGTTCATGCCAAAGCCAAGCAGGATGACCGCGTACTGCAAGACATTTTTGGACGTATAGGTGACGCCGGCGGCGAGCTGTTCGCGACGACCCTTGGGAAAGACGAGCGCCAGGATCATGCCAAAGAGAATGGCAAATACCGGCCCACCGACCACCTCAATTTGTTTGCCGAGCAACGTCGCGGGGATAGCGATGATCAGGCAGAACAAGACGCCCTTCCAGCGCTCGCGTACGATATTCGCCAGTTGCATACGGGATTCCTTCTTTCTATTTCATGTGTGCGACGGCTTATGATACGGCAACATTGAGCACAGCCTTGCGCAAACAAAGGCTAAGATGCCGCAATAGTTCTCTGACAGCAGCCGAATTACTCACCGCCGAGGGCTGATTCGCGGCATACTAAACAACTGACATATGAGTGTGATAGAACAGTTGCGAGGCGCTATGGAAGAATCGATGCATATCGGCGAGCAAGAAACGAGCCTACAGGACCAGCCCTACCACACCATTCGACGCAAAATCGTCTACCTGGACTACAAGCCGGGCGAAAAACTGGGCGTCAAGCAGCTTTGCGATGACTTGGATATGGGACGCAGTTCAACAACGGAGCCGGGCCTCAGTCGTTAAAGCGCGCCAACAACGGGACACTCGATGTGAGCCACCAACAGCGAGCGAGCCGCATTCGCGCCAAGGTGACGTGAATGAGAGGGCGTCGACCTTCTGGTCGCGCCCTCGAAATTGAACGTCAGATTGGCGTAAATGCGGCTCGCGCAGCGTCAAGTGGGCCGTCGTTCGTTAGAACGACGGAACATCCACTATTCTACCGTTACGCTCTTGGCGAGGTTGCGCGGCTGGTCAACGTCGCAACCGCGCAGGATGGCGACCTCGCGGGCGAGCAACTGCAGCGGCACGCTCGCCGTGATGGGGCTGAACACGTCGCGGACGGCCGGCACGCGAATGATGCAGTCGGCAATCTTGTTAATCTCCTCGTCGCCCTCGGTAGCAACGACGATCACCTTGGCGCCGCGCGCCTTGCACTCCATAAGGTTCGACACCGTCTTATCGTAGGTGGCGCTCTTGGTAGCCACGGCAATGACGGGGAATCCCGGGTCGATCAGTGCGATAGGACCGTGCTTCATCTCGCCGGCAGCATATGCCTCGGCGTGCAGATAGCTGACCTCCTTGAGCTTGAGCGCTCCCTCATATGAAATAGCGGCACCCATGCCGCGGCCCACGAACAACGCGGACTGCGCGTCCTTGCAAGCGAGTGCCGCCTCGTGCACGGCCTCGGTCTGCGTATCCAGAATCCACTGGATCTGCTCGGCCGTATCGGAAAGTTCACGGAACAGCATGCGCGTCTGCTTGGTAGTCAGACGGTACTTGACCTGCGCCAGCAGCAGGGCCAGCAGCGTGAGACTCACAACCTGACCGATAAAGCTCTTGGTCGAGGCGACTGCGATCTCCTTGTTAGCCTTGGTGTAAATGACGCCGTCGCTCTCGCGCGCCACGGGGCTGCCTACCACGTTAGTGATGCCAAAGACCTTGGCGCCCTTGATGCGTGCATCACGAATGGCGGCAAGGGTGTCGGCCGTCTCGCCCGACTGGGACACGGCCACGACGAGCGTCGTCGGCGTGATGATGGGGTTGCGGTAGCGGAACTCGCTTGCCGCCTCGACCTCGGTAGGAATACGAGCCCAACCCTCAATAAGGTTCTTGGCGATAAGTCCGGCATGGTAGCTGGTGCCGCAGGCAATCACATACACGCGGTCGATATCGTTGAGCTCCTCGAGCGAAAGGCCCAGTTCGTCGATATCGAGCTCACCGGCAGGGGTCATGCGACCCACCAGGGTATCGCGCACGACGCGCGGCTGCTCGTGGATCTCCTTGAGCATAAAGTCAGGGTAGCCACCCTTTTCGGCCATGTCCAAATCCCAGTCGATATGGGTGACCTTAGGCTCGATCACGTTACCGGACTCGTCGGTGTACTCAACGCCCGCGGGTGTGAGTTTGGCAAACTGACCGTCCTCGAGCACCACGACGTCGCGGGTTGCGTCGATGAGCGCGATGACATCGGAAGCAACATAGGAGCCGGTTTCGCCCACGCCGACTACGATCGGGGAATCCTTGCGAGCCACGGCGATAACGCCGGGTTCATCGGCACAAACAGCGGCCAGACCATAGGCGCCCACCACGTTGGTGCAAGCTTCGCGCACAGAGGCCATCAGGTCATGTGTCTCGCTATAGGCCTCTTCGATCAGATGTGCGAAGACCTCGGTATCGGTCTCGCTCTTAAAGTGATGGCCGCGGCCCTCCAGATCCTCGCGCAGCTCGGCGAAGTTCTCGATGATGCCGTTGTGGACGATGGCGATACGACCGTCGCAGCTGGTGTGGGGATGGGCATTGACAACGGAAGGCTTGCCGTGGGTGGCCCAACGAGTGTGGCCGATACCGCATGCGGCATCGCTATCGATGTTAGAAAGTTCGCTCTCCAAGCCCGCTACCTTGCCCACGCGTCGGATAACGTCGAGGTGCGCCGCGGCGCCTTCGCCCACCTCGAGCGCGACGCCCGAGGAATCATAACCACGATATTCCATGCGCTTCAGGCCCGTGACTAGGATGTTCTTTGCAATATCAGAGCCGGTGTAGCCGACAATTCCGCACATAGGATAAATCCCTTCGTTCGCGTGACTGCAAAACGTCCACGCACAAGGGGCGCTGAGACGTATAACGTCCGAGTATTGTACTCACGCAAACGCAAGCTGATATACCAGAAGTGATATCTTAAACTGGATACCACTCGATATACACACTCCACCACCACGAAGGGGACAGGCACCTTTGTGGTGGTTTGGACCGGGGCGGCGCTCTGTCCCGACGAAAGATCTCGATCTGTAACATCTGGGGCTCCGGAAGCCGGCTTAGTGTTACAGATCGAGACATTACGGTTCGGTCCCTGCACTATGTCTCGATCTGTAACAGGTAGAGCCGGTTTTGCTGTCCAGATGTTACAGATCGAGACAATTGAAGGCCCGGGCAGCTCAAACCACCACAAAGGTACCTGTCCCCTTCGTGGTGGTCGCGCTGGCAACGGCGTTTCCCCAGATAAAACCTGCCAAAATAAACCTGTCCCTAATTGGTAGGTTTTGACACCCTGGGAACGGGCGATGCTACAATCTGGCTTGTACTTGAAACGCATCAAAGGGGCCGCTATGGCAAAGGTTAAAATCAGCGACGTCGCGCGCGAAGCCGGGGTTTCGTTGGGCACGGTTTCCAACGCGCTCAACCATCCCGAAAAGTTGCGTCCCGAGACCCTCAAGCTCATTAACGAAACCATCAATCGACTGGGCTACCTGCCCAACCAAAGCGCTCGTCAGCTTGCGGGCGGCGCCACCAAGTCCTTTGGCCTAGTGCTCCCCCGTCTCGATCACGGCTTCTCGCTCCAAATCGCCAGCGGCGCCCACAACGAGGCCCGCAAGCACGGCTACGACCTGCTCATCGCCAACGCCGATAACGACGATATTCTCGAGGACCATTACCTGCGCTACTTTATGGGCACCCAGATGTCCGGCGTCATGGTTCAGCCCATGGCATCCCCCGACTGGCACCCCGCCATGACCAAGATGCCCGTGCCAGTCGTCCATCTGGACATCCACTGCTCCGAGCCCGGTTACTACGTAGCGGCCGACAACGAGGCCCAGGGTCGCATCATTGCCGAACTCGCCATCGCCCGTGGTGCACGCCATATCACCGTTGTGGGTAGAGCAGCATTTATGCAACTCACCCTGCGCGTCCTTGGCATTCATAAGGCGCTCGCCCTACATCCCGACATCAAGATCGAAGTCATTGACGCCGGCGAGTGGAACACGGCGGCCGACGGCTATGGTATCGGCAACCAAATCGCCGAGCGCCCCGCCGACGAACGCCCCGATTTTGTCGTCGGTCTAACCGACGTGCTGGCCTCGGGCGTCGTTTCGGCACTGGTCGACAAGGGCATCTCTGTCCCCGGGCAAGTACGCGTAGCAGGCTGCGATGGCAACCCGCTCGCTTGGAGCGGATCGGTCCCGCTCACTACGGTAGCGCCCCCGGGCTACGAGATTGGCCGCAAGGGTGTCCAACTGCTCATGGAGCAAATCGAGAACAAGGCCCCGGCAAAGACCAAGCATATCCGCGTCGGCTCTGCAGCGCGCACCGTCACCGCAGTCACCGCCGCCGAGGATATCAACCGCCAAGAACTGGTACGTCCGTTCCTACTGGAGCGCGCCAGCACCCAGGCAAGCACCCAGACCGACGCCACGGCCATCAACCTCGGCGCATATCTATAGCACGCCCGCAAGTATGCTAAGTCGCCGCTTAAGCAAAAGGGGCCCAACCATTGCCGGGCCCCTTTTGCTTAAGCGCAAACGTGGGCAATTGTTCGTTTTAACGCCGCAATTGTCTAGCGCACGGCCTTGACCGCAGCCGTCAGCCCGAACAGCGTATCGAGCACGGCCTCGCAGCCATCCACCACTTCCTGCGGCAGCGGCACGATATCGGGGACGGCAAAGACATGGCAGCCGGCCGTAATGCCCGAGACGCAGCCGTTGCGCGAATCCTCGACCACGGCACACTCCTCGGGAACAAACCCTGCACGCTCGCAGGCAAGCAGATACATCTCGGGGTCGGGCTTGCCGTGCACGACGTCCTCACCGCAGGTCACCGTTTCAAACTTGTCAAAAAGACCGACCATCTTAAGGTTGCGCTCGGCCGTAACGAGGCGAGACGACGTCGCTAGGCCCACGTGATACCCCGCAGTCAGCAGCTCGTCTATGCACTCGGCGGCGCCGGCCTTAAGCTCCAAATCGGTCTTGACCATCTCGTCGCGAATCTCCTTGTGGCGACGATAGATCGCCTCAGCGATTTCTTTGCTGCCGTAATGTGCCTCAAGGATGCCCATAACATCGGGCAGCGTACGACCGATAAACTGATGAATCAGCGCCTCATCAATCGCGACCCCCAGCTCGGCAGCACCCGCCTTCCATGCCTTAATGCCTAAACGCTCGGTATCGACCAGCGTTCCGTCCATGTCAAAAATAACAGCTTTGATCATATCGATCCCCCAACGCTCCGCGCTGCTGTACCACCGCAACTTTACCGTACTTGCAAACTTGTATATAACGTATATACCATATTGCACTTTCGTTACACAGACAGAAGTCTCGCGGCGAGCAATATTTAAGGATTATAGTTTTTGACCGAGTACTCAACGGTAAGGAACGTTTCATGCTTTCAGACACTACCGCAGCTGCAGACGAGCTTCAGGACAAACTCGAAGAGCTCGAGCAGTTGCTTTTGGCATACGGACGCGTCGCCATCGGCTTTTCCGGTGGCGTCGACAGCAGCTTTTTGGCCGTGGTCTGCGCCCGCATCATGCCCACCAACACGCTTCTCGTTCACCTCACCACGCCGCTCATCGGCACGCCCGAGCAGGCTTCATTTGAGCGATCCGTTGACGGACAAGCCAATGATGGGCCGCATTTTAAACTCCCCGTGCTCAATCTTTCGGTCGATCAGTTGCAGCTCCCCCAAGTAGCCCGCAACGACGCCAATCGCTGCTACCACTGCAAGCACGCCGGCTTTACCGCCATTGTCAACCACGCCAAGTCGCTCGGCTTTCCCACCGTCATCGATGGCAGCAATGCAAGCGATCGCGGTGACTACCGCCCTGGCATGCGCGCGGCAAAAGAGCTCGGTGTACGCTCCCCTCTCATGGAGGTCGGCTTTACCAAGGACGAAGAGCGCGAGCTGCTGCGCACATGGGGTTACCCCGTTTGGAACCTGCCGGCGGGAGCCTGTCTTGCCACGCGCGTCCCCACGGGCGAGAAGCTTACGAGCGAGAAGGTCGACTTAATCCGCGCCTGCGAGGACTACCTGCACGATCTTGACCTTGCGCAGGTTCGCGCGCGCTTGGTCGGCGGCTGCATGCATATCGAGGTCGCCCCCGCAGATGTCACCAAGATTGCCGCCCTCGGCGGCACCGCCGTCGACGACAAGGGCAAAACCCCGCTGCCCGCCGCCATCGAGTCCGCGCTGCGCGAGCTGGGCTGCGGCCACATCTCCCCCGAGGTCACCCCCTACATCCACGGCAACATGAATCAGTAACCTACCAAAAAGGGACAGGTTTATTTTGGTAGGTTTTATCTGGGAAAACGCCGAATAGTCCCACACGCCCAACCACCGCAACTCCATATGAGGCAAATGAATCAGCAGCGTTTGTCCCAAATCTTGAGGATTTGTTCGACGGGACGGCCTCTGCCGGCTCCTGCTAGACTGGTAGATTCCCAATCGTCTATCCAGGAGCCTCAATGTCGCGCAAGCCCGCCTACAAGCAAGTACTTTCCATCGGCACCGCCGTGGTGC